>Ga0129316_1000274_pt1 | contig 32608 bp, 30 predicted proteins | sample Cm1ome_2_FD_94429 | JGI IMG/M metagenome (GOLD analysis project Ga0129316, IMG submission 94429) | Eastern black-and-white colobus group fecal microbial communities from Wisconsin, USA - Cm1022B metagenome | ecosystem: Host-associated > Mammals > Digestive system > Large intestine > Fecal...
CTTAAACTTAAAAAGGCTTGTAGAGATACTATTTTTACTTCAATATTCAGCTATTATTCCAGTCCGAGAGCTATTCGGACTGTTTTTTATTGTAAAAACATGGGTTTGTCAACAGCACCGAAATGTGACACCCTTGGTGGTGCCCAGAATTTGACAGTAATAAATGAATCTGGTTTCTACAGCCTTGTACTTTCAAGCAAGATGCCAAATGCCAAGAAGTTCAAACACTGGGTAACAGCAGAGGTACTCCCGACGATAAGAAAGACCGGCGGCTACGTTGCAAATGAGGATGTGTTTGTTGAGACATATCTCCCCTTTGCAGATGAGCCTATAAAGCAACTCTTCAGGATACAGTGCAGAGTCATCAACCAACTCAATGAGCGTATCCGTAAGGACGAGCCGAAGGTGAAGTTCGCAGATCATGTTGGTGACAGCACTAATGTAATCGATGTGAATCGTATGGCAAAGCTCTGTGCTGATCACGGTATCCGCATCGGACGCAACAGGCTGTTTGCATGGATGAGGTCCCGTGGTATCCTTATGGGCGGCAATATTCCGTACCAGGAGTACATTGAAAACGGATACTTCCGTGTGAAGGAGTCGGTATACGAGACCAATGGTCAGAAAAGGACGTATCAGCAGACCTTTGTTACAGGTAAGGGTCAGCAGTACATCCTTTCAAGGCTGATGAGAGAGTATGGAGGTGTTATTAATGCCTAATCATGTTACAAGTGTAATCACCCTGTCAGGTGAAGAAAACCGCATAAAGACTATGCTTGAGGCAATACAGAACGATGAAGTTGGCGTAGGTTCAGTGGATTTTAATAAGATACTGCCTATGCCCGAATCCCTGCATATGACAAGCGGATCCATCGAGGACAGTGCAATTGCGGTATACATTTCCGCTATAAATCCCATAAACGAAGAATTTGAAGGTGTCAAGAAGAAAGATGCCGCCGAATTCCGTGAAATGCTCAAGAAGCTGCCTGTCTTATCGCAGAAGATAGATATTCTCATGCCTGAGAACGAAGCAATAAACTTAGCTGAGGACAGGTTCCGTGAGAGCGTTAAGTATCTTGTAGATAAAGGCGAGAAATACGTCTCCAACCTCATACAGTACGGAGCCTCAACGTGGTACGATTGGGCTGTCGGTAATTGGGGAACAAAATGGAATGCCTATGGATACGACAACGGAGTCGAAATGGAAGACGGTAAGCTGAAATTCCTTACTGCATGGGCAGCTCCCCACCCCATAATGCAGAAGCTGTCTGAGATGTATCCGGATATAAAGTTCGAACACGAATGGGCTGATGAGGATATCGGCAATAACTGCGGACGGTATGTCTACTTTGACGGTGAGCGTATTGAGGAATACTTTCCCGAGAGCCAAAGAGACTGCCTTGAATTTGCGGCAAATGTAATGGATGCGAGCCTCGAGGAAGACTATTCTCTTTACCTTAATGCCACTGAAACTGAATATATCAACATCGAGTATGATGATGAGTATGAGCTCATCGAGGTGGCTGGACATACGGCTCTCTTCACAAATGACCGCATCACCGACGCAAATATCCCGAAGGGAATGTACTGCTATCACCTGCGTCACGACGATGACGGAGAATTCTTTGCTATTGAAAAAAATGTATCAGTAAATCATGCAGGTTCTATCGTTACGAAGGAACCCATTGATCTCAAGAATAAGGGATATATCGTGCTTGACGAGGACAGCAGTCCTAACTTCCTCGGTGAAACTATGTCCCTGTATATGTTCAGGGATTATGATTCCGGACAGACCGAGGAGCTGAGTATGGGAATGTCGGAGGTGTGATATGGACGAGAAAAGAAAAGTAACGCAGGAAGAAATTGATAACGCCTGCATATTGCATAATAAGTATATCGAAGGTGAGGACGGCGGAAAACAGGCTGTCTTTGAGAACTGTTCCTTTGAAAGGTTATCCTTTAAAGATAAGCAATTCAATAGCGCTGTATTCAGAAAATGTGAATTCAATCTTTGTGACCTTACTGATACAGGTATGTGCTTTTCCGAACTTCATAATGTCAGGTTCAATGGCTGTAACTGCTATATGCTTACCGCCGAAGAAGCCACTATAAGAGATGTGACATTCGATAAATGTGACCTGAGATCTGCTGTGTTCACCCATAGTTCTCTGAGAAATATCGCATTTGAGAAGTGTGATACTGAGAAAATGAGTATGCAGAACTGCTATGAACTTCCAGAGGCTGAGATCATAAGAGTATCTCCGGAAGACCTGCGTAAGATGAATGACAAGGAAGGCCTTATCCTTCAGGGCTGCGGCGGTGATATGCAGGAGTGGGCTGACGGCATTAACTCAACTCTTGCCGACGCCGATATACTGAGATCTCCGTTTGAGAGACTTTATGTCTTCGAGAATGAAGGACTAACTAATATCATGTTCCCATTTGACGATGTTGAGCTTGATGTTGGAAAGCTCGCAACGTGGAGACTCCAGACACATGAGCAGTTCGGCGGAACTTGGCTATCAGACTATGTCCCCAACAGGCTTGGCGGTTTTATTGAGGAACAGCCTGCACAGGAGCAGAAAAAGCCCGACTGTCCGCTTATCGGCGAAGATTCAAACATTTTTAACCTCATGGGAATAGCTTCAAAAACTCTCAAGAGGAACGGCATGGCTGACCAGGCAAAGGAAATGTGTGAACGCATCACATCATCGGGCGACTACAATAAGGCTCTCTGCATTATCGGAGAATATGTCAATATTACGTCAGTTGATGACGATATGGAAGAAAGCGAGGACGAAGAAATGGAGGTAACAATGAACTGACCTCCGGAAAGGAGTATAATGGGAGGCATTTTGACCACAGGGTGCGAACCTCCGATACCGTGGATCGGCGGTAAAACGATACTTCTTCCAGTGATAAAGCGGATAATCCCCGAAGGACAGAATAAATTCGTGGACGTATTCGGCGGCGGAGGCTCGGTATCGCTTTCGGGCAAGTACGCACCCATTCAGATATACAATGACTATAACCAACACCTGACGAATTTCTATACCATTATCAAGACTCGGTGTCGGGATCTTGTAAATGCTTTCGCAGGTGCATTCGGAAAAGACAGCAAGCTCGTTGAAGAGATTGAACAGCGTATATTTGCGAATATACGCGATCAATTCAATGCTTGCTGTCTTGTTTTTTACAGAGCTGACACATTCGAGGAATTCTATGACTCAATCCTTAAAATGCTCAATAAAGCAGGCAGTATACAGGATAAACAGCATGTCTGGATGAATTCAATGCTGGCATGGGAGCTGTATAAGAAAAGGGAAAAAGATCCCGAGCTCTTCGACGCTCTCATGTTCCTAATTCTTATGAAGTGCAGCTTCTCTGCAACCGGAAAGAGCTGGGCTTGCAAAGGTACAAATGCTGAAACTGCGATACACCTTATAAATGATGCATCAAGAGTATTTCAGCACATTGCAGTGGATAACAGGGATTGTCTTGATATAATTAGGCTTCACGACAGTCCTACAACCATATTTTACTGTGATCCTCCGTACTACATGGCAGAGAAATGCTACAGCGGAGTTCCACTTTTCGGCGATATGATGCATAAAGCACTTCATGATGCACTCCTGAAGTGCAAGGCAAAGGTCATAATTTCATATAACGAATGTGATTTCATAGATGAACTTTATTCAGAAGACAAATGGTTCATAATGCGGCTGGACAGACCGCACAGTATGCTCCTGCACAGTAATCCGGGAGCAGTTTACCATGAAGTTATAATTGCAAATTTCGATATTTTTGAAATGTACTATGGCAACGGACAGCTCACTCTGATGGATATGTCCGATACCATAAACGAAGAAGGGAGAATAATCTTATGAAAAGAGTAATATCAACACAGGCTATAATGGCTAACGGAAAAACAACGTATACAGGACTCTTCACAAGTGAAGGTATTCCTGCGGAAGTCGAGCTCGTCTGCGTAAACGGAAATGCCTGCTTATCAGTAACTATCCCCGAAGATGATGAGGAAGAATACGTTGGCAGACCTCTTACCGAGGACGAGATCGAGGCAATATGCAGGAACTACGGTAACTGCGATGATTGTCCGCTCTATAACTACTGCGATGAGGAGATGATGTGATATGGTGCCAATATATAAGTATTCGGCAGAAACTGCAAGATATGAAAACGAGCTTACGGACTACCGTGAGAGCAAGAGATGGAACATCAAGTGCAAGGAGGCTATCGAGGAAGCGATAAGAACACATTTCGATGGAATGCATCTTGATACAAGCTGTGTCAGCGATATATTCGATGAATTCGGATATGACCGCACAATGTGGGTACTTGCGGCAACTGTCAAGAATAAGAGCTTCGACGGCAGATTCTCAAACATCAACAAGGGATGGGCTCGTACTATTATCCCATCCCATCTCGATAAATATGAGTTTGACGAGTATGCAGTGCAGTCGCATCCTGCGGTGCTTAATGGCTTTATCGACAGTGTAAGAGCTGAATATGAGGCTCTGGGACTTCTGTCTTCTGAGGAATGCCTCAAGGACAGCTACAAGGAGGACTATACCAATAAGCTGCTCATCCTCCGCCCTGAGATACTCAACGATCAGTCCAGAAAGCCTGCTTTTCAGTATTTTTACGCAGAAAACGGCTTTGGCTGTGATCCGAACAGCATAGGCAGAAAGGTATTCGGTACCTTCATTGCCGACGGCGAGAAGTCTCACTTCTCCAGAGGTGACTTCATTGGTGTTGCCGACAAGGAAAAGCTCCCTGAATGGGCAGCTAAGCGCCTTGAGGCAATATCCGCTCCTAAGATGAAGGTCCGTATCTATCAGATCACCCCCGAAAAGGATATGAAGGATCTTGAATTCAGGGACTTCGACTTTGCAATGAGCAAAGGCGGCATAGATCCGGGCATTTATCAGCAGGTCTATGGCGGCATTGCCTATGCTCATGATCTTGGAGAGCTATATATGCAGTGTAATACCGGTAACTCACCACTCGGTTTCTATGGCCATACAATGTCCGTCAGCGACGTAGTGGAGATTTGTGAAGGTAAAGACAGAGGCTTCTATTATGTTGACAGCTTTGGATTCAAGAGACTTGATGACTTCGATGTATCTCAGACAGATCATGAAGACCTCATGAAGGTGGTCATTCTTGAAAATGACAGAGAGCCATACAAGGCTGAGATACGCAAGGATATCCATGCAATGCAGAGCATAGTCGGCGGTCTTATCGAGCCTGTATATTTCGAGGAAAACGGCGATGCACTTTGTTTCTGCAATGAAGAATTTCTGCTCAATGACTCTGCACCGAACAGAGTCATTGGCAACACCCTTATTCACGGTACTTGCTTTATCTGCGGCGACGGTTACAACGACGAGGGAGAGCGTGACTCCTGCACTCTGACCGACGAGCAGGTAGATAAGTATATTCAGATGTTTCCTCAGTCCGTTGTTGAAATATCACCGGAAGAGGACATCGGAATGACAATGATAAGCTTTTAATGCTGAAAGGAGAAGAATTATGAAAGTAAACGCAAAGATCACTAAGATCATCGACAAGCCTGATTCATCCATCAAGGCATTCGCAAGCGTAACGCTTGACGGCTACTTTGCTGTACACGGTGTTAAGGTGTGCGAGGGCGAAAAGGGACTCTTCGTTTCTATGCCCTCGACCTCATATACCTCAAATGGCGAGACAAAGTATCGTGATACTTTCCATCCCATTACCAAGGGATCTCGTGAGGCTCTGACTCAGGCTGTACTCGACAAGTACGACGAGGCACTTTCTCAGACTCAGGACGAAGGTATCGAGATACAGGACCTGCCCGAGGATGAGGAAGATGAACTCGAAGAACCGGAGCCTGAAACCGAAATGTCTATGTGAACATTGTCGGAAATCAGGCGGTGCGTATAGGTGAAAAAGTAGAAAAATCCTCTTAGGTATGGATTTTTGAAAAGCGGTGTGGTATAGTGGAAGCTGAAAGAAGGTGGAAACTGTGAAAAAAATCATCTCTATCATGCTCATATCCGCTATGCTCACAGGCTGTGGTCACATCTCAGAAGAAAAGCCGTATGTTGCAGAGGAAACCACGACGGTTAGTAAGATAACAGAAACAATAGCCTCAGATACAACTGAAGCGGTCACTTCAGATGTTGCGGTTACGAATGAGGTCACAACAGTTAATAGCTCACAGTCGGTAACTGAGAAAACAGCTGAGAGTGTGACAACAGCAGCCGCAAATACAGATATTCAGCCTAAGAAGGAAAGCAAACGATCTCAAAACTCGCAGGATAATGGTACTACAGAGGTTAAGAAATCCGAGAGCAAAAAAACAACAAAAGCTCAGACTTCACCTCCAAGGGCAACTACAGCTCCTGCGGTAAAGGAGAATAAGACTACAACAACTGTACGCACTTCTCCGCCGGTGGTCACTACAAAAGCTCCGCCACCAGTAACTCAGCCGCCAAAACAAACGGAACCACCAAGGCAAACAGAACCACCAGCACCGAAACAGCAGGTACTTGATTACGACAGACTGAATGACCAGATGCAAACCTTCATAGACGGCTATGACATTGATTATGACTGGCTGTACGATAAAGGAAAAAATCTGAGCCATGACGGTACCGACTACGGTAAGGCTGTGGCAGTATGTAACGAGGCTGAAAGCCTTGGAGGTGTAAACTGTATCAACTACGCTATAAACGCTTACTTCATGGCGCAAGGTGCAGGACTGGAATGCTATATAGCCAGATCATCAGACTATGACTGGTATGGCCATGTAGCAAACATAATCCAACTTGACGGCAAATGGTACTATATGGAACCTATGGGAGATGTAGTCGGAGCTCCATATTCATATGCGGACGGTGGACTACCATATCCTAACGGACTGGACATTGTCACAGATATCTATGACAACAGAAAAGACGTAACAGTCGAAAGCGACTGGTACAAGTAAGAAGCATGAACGGAGCCGAGAGATCGGCTCCTATTTTTTTGAAAGGAAAATGAATATATGACAAAGAATAATACAAGAAACCATAAAAGTTTCATGAAGAAGCTGAGCGCAGGGCTTATGGCAAGTCTCTGCGCTATTTCTGTTATCGGAAGCTCGGTAACAAATATCGGCATTACTGCAAGTGCAGCTATGACAACTGAGAATACAGCTTTCCCCTCTGCTGATGCGGTCATCGCTCAGGCAGCAACACTTCTCGGCTCCCCCTACGGCTGGGGATTCAAAGGATATACAGGTGTGTATTATCAGGACAGCTATTCTCCGCTTTCCCTTGACTATGTCAGACAGCAGGGCGTTGACTGTTCCGGTCTTCTGTACTACACACTGACACATCTGGGCTACAGCACAAGCGGTTTCAGCTGGAACAATCCTGTTCCTGTGGATACTCCGCACTGGCTGTCGGTGAATGATAACTGCACGATCACCTATAACGGCGTTACTTCCAAAATCGATGTAGAAAAGGCAAATATCCCCTACACAGAGCGTCCCTATTGGGAGTGTGCAGACGGCTCAACTATCACTCCCGGCTCTATGGTCATCGCCGATAATCTCAACGGTGAGGACCACTCCTGGATCTACATGGGAGAATTCAATAACCGTAACGAGGTCATCAGCTACCTCAAATCCATCGGCGTAAATGAGAGCTACATCAACAGCAACACTGTTGGTGACGGCAGTGGTGACGGTGGTACTCACTGGCGCATCGAGTCAAACGGCTCCAACGGCTGTGTTATCAACAACCGCACTGACGGTAAGAAAGCCACTGCAATGAATATGTATGCGTTCCGTGTTACTCAGAACGAGGTCGAATTCTCTGTGACCAAGCTGGATAAGGATACGCAGATGGTTATTGGCAAGAGTCCTGTTGACAATTCCTCCGCTGTATATGGCGTATACAAGGATAAGGAGTGTAAGAACAAGGTCGGTGAGATCACTATCGGCGATAAAGGAAAAGGCTCTATCAAGCTTCCAAACGGAACCTATTATGCTAAAGAGATAAAGGCTCCGACTGGATATGACCTCGATCCGACAGTATATACCCTTAAGTCTGGGCAGAGCATCAAGGCAATCGAGTACAAAACAAGAGGAACAATAGTAGTCAATAAAACTGCTGAAGATGGTATTACAAGCGGCAGAGAATTCAGAGTGACTGGCTCTAATGGAGTAAATGAAGTCAAAAAGACAGATGAAAGCGGTATCGCCAAGTTCACTGAATTAGAGGTATATGATTTTGGTACCGGAAAGCCGGTAACATATACTGTATCCGAGATTAATGTAGACAACCGCTATGAGACTCCAAAGGCTCAGGACATTACCCTTACAAGCGGCAATGCTGATCTGACAGTAGCCGTTGACTTTGAGAATACGCTGAAAAAGGGCAATATAAAGATCAACAAGCAGTCCGAGGACAATCAGAACGGCGACAGGACATTCACTATCACAGGCGGCGGTGAGACATATACGCTGACTACTGCAAATGACGGTACAGCCATATTTACAGATATTCCCGTGTATGACAGCAATAACAAGCCTATCACCTATACTATCAGTGAAAAGGACGTTCCCGTAAGATATGTAGTTCCTGCCGATCAGACAGCTACCCTCACAGCCGACGCTACAGTGGATGTAAAGTTCGAGAATAAGCTGAAGAAGTTTACAGCTGAGATCACTAAGAAGGACAGCGAGAACATCACCGCACAGGGCGATGCTACTCTTGCAGGTGCAACTTACGGACTCTATCATGACGGTGAGCGTGTAGCAACTTACACAACAGATGAGAACGGACACTTCGTTACAGATGAGTTCGTATGCGGAAACTATACTCTTCAGGAACTCACACCCTCACAGGGATACCAGCTCAATGACGAGATCTACAAGGTAGGTGCCGAGCCTCAGAACTATAAAGTAGAGGTCAATCCTATCGCTCTTGACGTTACAGAGGACGTAGTAAAGGGCAAGGTATCTATCATTAAGCACAGCGATGACGGTACAACAGGAATCGAAACGCCTGAGAATGGTGCTGAGTTTGAGATTTACCTCAAGAATGCCGGCAGCTATGAGAACGCAAAGGAGACTGAGCGTGACTACCTCATTACAGACGAAAATGGATTTGCTGAGACAAAGGAACTCCCTTACGGAACATACACTGTTCACCAGACCACAGGCTGGAAGAACACAGAATTCGTTGAGGACTTCGACGTTATCGTCGACGAAAACGGTAAGACCTATCCATATATCATCAACGATGCTGTTATCACAGCAAACATCAGAATCGTGAAGAAGGACGCTGAAACAGGCAAGGTTATCCCTGTATCCGGCATCGGCTTCAAGGTTTGGAGCGTTGACAATGAGAAGTACATTTCTCAGACAGTCAACTATCCTTCCGAGGAAACTATCGACACATTCTATACAAACGAAACAGGCAGCCTTATGCTCCCCGGTGAGCTTGCATACGGCAATTATGAGCTCCATGAAGTAAAGGCTCCCACAGGATACTTCCTCAATGAAGAGCCTGTACCTTTCACAGTTGACGGAACAGAAAAGACTGTTGAGGTCGAGAAGTTCGATACTGCTCAGAAAGGCAGGATCTCAGTAAGCAAGCGTGGCGAGATCTTCAAGACAGTACAGGCTATCGGTCCTGCTATCCATACAAATGAAGACGGCGAAATAGAAACAGCAGGCTTTACAACCTATACACCCGTTTTTGAGGAAAGTGGACTTGGCGGTGCAGAGTTTGAAGTGATCGCAGCCGAGGACATTTACACAGCAGACGGAACACTCAGAGCATCTGCCGGCGAGGTAGTTGCTGACATTATCACAGACAAGGACGGCAATGCGGCTACAGATCCTCTCTACCTCGGTAAGTACATCGTAAGGGAGAAAACTGCTCCCTATGGCTATGTACTCAATAAAGAGGCAAAGGAAGTTGAACTCACCTACGCAGGACAGGAGGTTTCTATCACAGACGCTGTAAATAACACATTCAACAACGATTATCAGAGAGTAAAAATCAGCCTTGCCAAGTTCATGGAACATGACGAGCTCTTCGATATCGGCGAAAACGATGAGTACAAGAAGGTAACATTCGGACTCTATGCAGCCGAAGACATCACTGCTGCTGACGGAACAATTATACCCGAGGACGGCTTTATCGCACAGGTATCGCTTGGCGAGGATATGACAGCTAATTTTACAGAAAAGCTTCCGTTCTCACGCTACTATGTTCAGGAGATTGCAACCGATGAGCACTATATGCTTAATGGCGAGAAGTATCTTGTAAACTTCGAGTATATGGGACAGGAAATGACAACGGTCAATATCGACTGCGGAACATTCATCAATGACATCAAGCGTGGAGCAGTAAGCGGTAAGAAGGTCAACGAAAATGGTGATCCCCTCGAAAACGCTCTCTTCGGTCTGTTCAGTGCAGACGAAACTGAGTTCACAGCAGAGAACGCATACCTTACAGACGAGTCCGACGAGGAAGGAAACTTCGGTTTCACAGATATTCCTTACGGCGAGTACATCGTCAAGGAGATCGCTGCACCTACCGGATATATACTTTCAGACGAGCAGTATCCTGTTGTTATCGCTGAGAACGGCGATGTTGTGGAGATCACAGCAGAAAATGAGGCAATCACTGTATCTATCAGCAAGGAAGACCTCTACGGAAACGAGCTGACAGGTGCATCTATGCAGCTCATCGATGAAAACGGTGAGATCGTAGATGAATGGACATCTGACGGCGAGAATCATGTTATCACAAACATTCCTGCTGGCGGCTATACACTCAAGGAAATTGCAGCTCCCGACGGATATGTTATCGCAACAGATATCAGCTTCACTATCGACGAGTACGGCAATGTTACAGTTGACGGCGTTGAGGCTAATGCTTTTGATGATGACGGAAATCCCATTGTTACAATGATCGATGATGCAACACTTGTAAAGATCAGCAAGCAGGATATGACAACAGGTACAGAGCTTCCCGGTGCAACACTTCAGGTCATCGACAAGGACGGCACTGTCGTCGAGGAATGGGTATCTGGCACAGAGCCTCACTATATCGAGGCAAAGCTCATTGCAGGTGAGAAATACACTCTCCGTGAGATCACAGCTCCTGACGGCTACAATACCGCTGAGGATATCGAGTTTACCGTCAATGCAGACGGAAGCGTCACTGAGGTGACTATGAAGGACGAAGCTATTATTGTAACAACACCTAATGTTGCCACAGGCGATACAGGCAAGAGTCCTCTCGGATATATCATGATGATCGCAGGTCTCGTACTGCTCACAGTATCCATATTTGCAAGAAAGAAAAAGGAAGAGCCTGTCGACGATTACGCAGAGCTCTGTCCCGACTATATTGAAGGAGAAAATGAATGAAAAAGAAGACTATTCTTCGCGCTCTGGCGGCTGTTTCGGCAGCCGCCCTCCTTTTAGGAGGCGCATATCTGCTTACCAAAGATGATTTCAGGCAGAAGCTCAAAGAGACTGAAATGAAGCCATATATGCCTACTCCGACAGTTTTGTCAGCACTTGACGAAGCATCCGAAACTGAGACAACAACCACAACTACTACAAGCATTACAGTCGAAACTGCTGAGCACACTACGGAAGCTGCGATAACAACAGCATCTCCCGAGTTATCAGCAGAGGTCAGACATAGTCTTATTGACTCGGCACAGTCGCTGAATTCAGCATACCCCGATGCACTTGGCTGGCTGTATATCCCTGATACGGTCATAAGCTATCCCGTAATGCAGAGCCGTGATAACGACTATTACCTTAGTCATGCGTATGACGGAACATACCTGAAAGCAGGCTCGGTATTCCTTGATTATCGTTGTGAGGGCAGATTTCAGAACCCGATAAACATCGTTTATGCCCACAACATGAAGAACGGCTCCATGTTCGCACAGGTGACAAACTTCAAGAATGACAGCTATTTCGAGAGCCACAAGTACGGCTGGCTGGCTACCCCTGAGACAGTATACAGGATCGACTTTTTCTCCTGTGCTGTTGCAGACTGGCATGACAGCCTGTATGAGGGAGATACTCCCGTGGCGGAGTGGGTTCCGCATATCTGCGATAAATCGGTTGTTGGCAGAGAGATAACCTATTCAGATGATGACAGGTTCGTTTCATTATCGACCTGTTCATATGAATTCCAGAACGCACGAACTATCCTTACGGGAAAGCTCGTAGAGACAAAGGAGGTTTAAACTTATATGAGGAAACTGAAAACAAAGCTCGTATGTGCTGTAACGGCATTTATGGCAATGCTGAACTTTACGGCAATGAATGCTTATGCCGCAGGTGATGTTGCAAGTGCTGTTGAAAGCACATGGACATCGGCGAAGGACCAGATACAGACTGTGGTAAATAATGTCGTATTCCCCGTGATCGACGTTATACTCGGCGTTCTGCTCTTCGTCAAGATAGCCACGGCGTATCTCGAGTACCGCAAGCACGGCACTCTCGAATGGACACCTATCGCCATAATCTTCGGCGGTCTGCTCTTTTCCCTAACGGCTCCGCTGTATGTATGGACGATACTCTGATTGAAAGGAATTGGTGATAAATATGAATTTCTTTACAGACGAACTTAAAAAGATAACTGACAGGAGCGAATACATTCAGAACCCTAAGTTTGTCGGACAGTCCTGCATTTTCAGACTGTCCGATGATGTTACGGGTAAGTTAGAATTCATTACAGGTATCGTAGCCAACCACTACAACTCACTTCGGCTGAAACTCTTCAACAAGAGTGAAGGACCTATCGATACCCAGCTTATGGGGATTGGCGATATTATCGGCAATAAGAAGATATATTCCAATATTCAGTCACCATATATCTGGAAGGACGGTAACGATGTCAACTGGTACGGATATAAGCCTACTGACAACGACTATTCTGCCATGTCGGAAACAGTTGACGATTACCTGTCCTGTTTCGCAGAACAGGAGCTCAAAGAGTCCGAAGACGAAGAACTGAACATTTCGCTTAATTAATGGAGGTATGAAAATGAAGAATAACATGAGGGCGGCGATAGCCGTCATTTTAATTGCCGCAGCTTTAACAGGCTGTGGCACTATAAAGCCGCCTGCTATAGATAACACGGTAACAACAGTCCCCGCAACCACTGAGACTACTACCGCAGAATCGACAACGGAACCTGCTACAACAGAGGCTCCCACTGAGCCTCCAATGACTGAGGAAGAAAGAAGACAGCTCGAGCAGAGTACTTTTATAGCTGAATTTCTCGGCTCTCAGATAAAGTTCGAGGATACCGCAGGCATTACCGATGAAGTCATCAAAAAGGCTGACTTCGAATGTGAAAGTGCCAAGAACGGCACTGAAAAAGTCACTGTCAAGGGAAAAAACGGCGGCGGTAAGATCGAAGTTTCTGTTATGGATATTTCAGCAAGTACGCTGAAGAATGACGTTGAAAATGTCCTTGGCAGATATGGTGATTACAGCTATGAGCAGATAACTGCAGGCATGAACGGCATAAACAGCGTGGACTTTACCTCAAACTACCGTATGATAACAAGTGTGGTGTCCAAAGGTAAGTATCAGCGATATGGTGCTATCCAGAAGACAGACGGAATGTCTACACAGTTCGGATATGCTGAGGTTTACGCTGTAATCAGAGATAACAAGCTGACCGTAATATCAGGACAGCTTCTTTCGACGGACATGACCGAAAGACAGAACTTCTCGGAACTCATAAAGCAGCTTGCAGAGAAGGTGGAGTACTGATGAAAGTAGCTGTAAACGGCGGTGCTATGTCACAGGCTGAGATCGACGAGTATGTCCGCAGAATACGGAAGAAACATCCCGACCGTATCATAAACGAACTGACTCTTACGATAAACGGCAAATATGTGGATATCCAGTATAACTACGATACCGTTCCCTTTGAACGTATCCGCAGGATAACCGGCTACCTCGTGGGAACACTTGACCGTTTCAACGATGCAAAGAAATCCGAGGAAAGTCATCGGATAAAGCATGAAATTTAGCAATATGGAGGTGAACATATGCCATATATACCATTCACGGACGAGCAAAAGGTCATGGCAAACTCCGTGGATCTTGAATTCTTTCTGCGAAGTCGTGGGGAAACACTTGAAAAGGTTGGACGTGAGTACAAGCTCATATATACCGACGGCAGCGGCAGGCACGACAGTATAACTATGTCCGGCAGTACATGGTTCGATCACAAGAACCAGACCGGCGGCGGAGCTATCAAGTTTATGCAGTATTTCTACGGTATGAGCTTTACAGATGCTGTACAGAATTTGCTGGGATATACAGTATCTCCCCTTGCAAGAAATGTCCCTGAGACAGCACCAGAGCCTAAGAAGGATTTCGTTCTTCCACCGAAGAATAAAACTATGAACCGAGTATACGCATATCTTATCAAACAGCGATATATCGCTCCCGATGTCGTATCGTTCTTTGCAAAGGACGGAAAGATATATGAGGACACGGAGCATCATAACGCTGTATTCGTGGGATACGACGAGAAAGGAGTTCCGAAACAGGCTCATAAACGCTCTACAAACAGTTTTGGTAAGACCTTCCGTATAACCGTCGAAGGCTCTGATACCGATTACAGCTTTGCACACTACGGCACATCAGGCAGGCTTTATGTATTCGAGGCACCGATAGATATGCTGTCATATATCACACTTCACCCTGAAAACTGGCAGGAACATTCATATATAGCCATGAACGGCGTATATGAGTCTGCTGTGCTGAAAGCATTGGAGCTTCATGACAATATAGAGCATATCGTTATCTGTACCGATAACGACGAAGGCGGCATCGATGCATACGACAGGCTCAGCGATATTCTGCAGGAGCGAGGATATACCAACGTTACAAGGATATATCCTACCAACAAGGACTTCAACGAAGACTTGAAAGTACGAAACGGACAGCCTGCGTTGATCGCAGTACCGCATGAAAGAAAGCAGACGTTCTATGGGAATGTCAATAATTTAGGGTATTACCCATGTCGTCCTGATAAGCTGTCGTCACAGCTCAGGGCAGCGTATAAGAACGGACAATACAGATATCTTGCCGAGTATGCATTAGCAGGCTCGGCTTTCTTTATGCGTGTAAAGGACGAATCTAAGGCTCATTCTGCCCTGAAAGCAAAGCTGAGGAAGGAATACCGAGCATATAGAGATAAGGCAAGGCTCGACGTTAAATGCAGAGATCTCAGCAGTAAGCTGAAAGAGGTTCTGAATGACCTGAAACAGCCTGCGAGGACGTATGAGCAGTCCATAGCTACAGCTAAAAGGCTCTATGAGCTTGCGGACTGTGCAGTAAAAGTGCAGACTCAGGAAGAACTCGAGAATAAGCAAACGGAAGAAATTACCGAAAATGAAGACCAGGACGAGGAAGCGGAGCTATCTCCGCTTCCTTCATTGTCATAGGGGGCGCGTCAATATGTCATAGGCATATATTAAGTATACAGAAGGATTAATTATATAATAGCAGAAAAGGAAGTGTAGTATTGGATGATAAAAAAATATATCTGTTAGCTTTAATGGCGGCGTGTCTGATAATTTTTGCAATAGTAGTAAGTGTACTGGACAGCCGCGGAATAAATAGTATCAAGTCAAAAGCAGTCGGTGACGGACAGCACGGCACTGCAAGGTGGGCGACCAAGCCGGAGATAAGGCAGACTTTTGTCTCTCTGCCATTCGAGCCTGAATTGTGGAGGCAAGGAAAAGACCTGCCGAAAGTCCAGGGAACGGTCATAGGATGTCACGGGAAGCTGAATACAACAGCACTTGTAGATACAGGAGATGTTCATAGCCTTATGATCGGTGCAGCAGGTGTCGGAAAAACGGCATACTTCCTATATCCGAACATAGAGTTCTGCCTTGCATCAGGAATGTCGTTCCTGTCAACGGATACCAAAGGCGACATAGCCAGAAACTACGGAAATATAGCCAAGAACTGCTATGGATACAATGTATCGGTGCTTGACCTTAGAAACCCTACCAGGAGCGATGAGGATAATATCCTGCATCTGGTGAACAAATATATGGACATATACCTTTCGGACAGGTCAAACCTTTCAGCTAAGGCAAAAGCAGAGAAATATGCAAAGATCACAGCGAAGACGATAATCAATATTGGCGGCGGTGACAGCTCAAACTACGGTCAGAACGCATTCTTCTATGATGCGGCGGAAGGACTGCTTTCGTCGATAATCCTGCTGTTAGCTGAGTTCGGTGAAAAGAACGAGAGACATATAGTCTCCGTATTCAAGCTGATACAGGACCTCATAGCTAAGCCTCCTCCGAAGAACGCTAAGGACAAGCCGCCGATGTATTTTACAAAACTGATGGAACTCCTGCCAAGCGACCACAAAGCAAAGTGGCTGGCAGGTGCAGCACTTAACTCAGCAGATCAGGCGATGCTGTCGGTAATGTCAACGGCATTGTCAAGGCTCAATAGCTTCCTGGACTCCGAGATGGAGCAGATACTGTGCTTCGGAACGGCAATAGACGCAGAACGCTTCTGTAACGAAAAGTCCGCTATATTCATAATACTTCCCGAGGAAGATCAGTCGAAATATTTCATGGTCAGCCTGCTGATACAGCAGTTATACCGAGAGATACTTGTCATAGCCGATGAACACGGCGGCACACTGCCGAACAGAGTAATGTTCTACTGCGATGAGTTCGGCACCTTCCCCAAGATAGAGGGAGCTGAGGCAATGTTCTCCGCAGGTCGAAGCCGAAAAATATCTATCGTAGCCATAATCCAAAGCTTCGCACAATTAGAGCAGAAATACGGCAAGGAAGGCTCAGAAATAATCACTGACAATACGCAGTTAACCATATTCGGCGGATTTGCTCCGCAGTCGCAGTCTGCAGAGGTGCTGTCAAAAGCTCTCGGTGAACAGACGGTACAAAGCGGCTCGGTATCGCTTGGAAAGGAGCATTCACGTTCCATTCAGATGATGGGCAGACCGCTGATGACCGTTGACGAACTCAAAAGTATGCCGAAAGGTCAGTTCATAGTTATGAAAACAGGAACCCATCCCATGATATCAAAGCTGAAGCTATACTTCAAATGGGGTATCAAGTTCGGAGAGCCTTTCATGCTGGCAGATAAAGCAACACGTTCCGTGACATATATGGAGCGAGATGAGCTTATGAGAGAAGTCGCAGTAAAATATCCGCCTGCAAAGAAAAGTATCCCGATACCTGTACCAACGGATATGGCATTTGAAGAAGCGGAAGCACCGGTGGATAAAAAGAAACCTAATGTTAAGACAGATAAAAGGAGTTGATCATTTGAATGTTGAAAGACGAATATATGACTTAGGTCTGCCGCACCGAGCGGTAACAGTTTACTGCTACCTGTGCGACAGATCGAATAAGAAAGGAGAATGCTTTCCGTCAGCCAAGACAATAGCTCAGGACCTGAGCCTTAGCCGAAGAACTGTATTCAGGGCTCTCCATGAGCTTCTTGAAAAAGGACTCATAGAGAAGCAGCCGAGACTTCGCAACAACGGTGGATCAAGTTCAAACCTCTACAGGCTGACGGACGTTCCGAAGGAGGTGGATGATAATGTTTGATTGGATCGGCGATGCCATAGACTGGATCGGTGACGGTATATCTTCGTTGTGGGATAACACGGTTGGCGTAGTAACAAGTGAAGCAGCCCGAGCTATATTCGATGTAATGTTCGATTGGCTGTTTATGCTTGTATATGATGGCATAGCGGATATTTTTAACTTCATCAACGAGTCGACAACTGACCTGTTTCAGCTCGGCTGGATACAGGCATTTCTGACACTTTTCCATAATATCGGCTGGATCTTATTCATTACAGGCATGGTGGTAGCGGTGTTCGATACGGCTATAGCCTATGAAAACGGTCATGCGAATATAAAGGACACTTGTCTTAATGTGCTGAAAGGTTTCTTTGCTTGTAGTCTCCTGACTGTAGTACCGCAGCGGCTGTATTCATTCTGCGTATCTCTGCAGCACACCTTTGCCAATGACCTTGTGGGAGCACTGATACAAAACAGAAGTGCAACTCTTACAAGTGCAGGAATGGAGGCGTTGGAAGCTCTAAGAGCAGACGTATCACTGTCGAGCCTGTTTTTCATAATACTATTCGGATACTGCACCATAAAGGTGGTATTCGCAAATATCAAGAGAGGCGGTATACTGCTGTGTCAGATAGCGGTAGGCAGCCTGTATATGTTCAGCGTACCGAGAGGATATACCGATGGATTCGTAAACTGGTGCAAGCAGGTCATAGCTACCTGTCTCACAGCTTTCCTGCAGACAACAATATTATTCCTCGGACTGCTGACCTGTCCCGACCACCCGATACTGGCGGCAGGTATATGCTTATCAGCTAACGAGGTTCCTCGTATCGCACAGATGTACGGATTGGATACAAGTACAAGAGTTAACGTAATGGCGGTAGGTCATGCGGTCAATATGGGCTCAAGAGCAGTAGGTCTCATAAAATCCGCATCCAAGGTTGCAACATAAGGAGGTGCCAAATGAAAACATATATCTATCCCGAGAACCTCAGAGCTACGGTAAAACTGTGGTTCTGGTCGGTCAGGGACTTCATAATCATTTGTGCAGGCATAATCGTCTCAGTAGCGGTGTTCGCTAATTTCTGGAATGTGATACCTGCGGCGGTGACAGTCTGCTTTGCACTCATAAGCCTGCGAGCAGACGATATGTCGGTGCTTGACTATATAGTAAATGCGGTAAAATACTTCCTGCTTACTCAGCAGGAGTACCGCTGGAAGGAGAAGTAATGGCAAAGAATAAGAAAAATGGCGTTCAGGACCTCATTGGTCTTGAACGCTTTACTAATTATGGCATAAAAACTGATAAGGCGGAGATAGTATTCTTCGCCGTCGAGCCAACTAACATCTCTGTACTGTCATCAGCGAATATTGAGATAAAGGTACACGACCTGACTATCGTGCTGTCAATGATACCGGACCTTGAAATAATCGCTATGGACAGTGCTGAGCGTTTCGACGGCAATAAATGGTACGTCAAAGAGCGATTACAGAAAGAGAAAAATCCTACAGTAAGAGAACTGCTTCAGGCAGACCATGACTTTCTTGACGAGATACAGCTGGAAATGTCTTCAGCGAGACGCTTCATGTTCGCAGTAAGATTCAGACGTGAGAAACCCGAGCAGATATTCGGTATCATCTCGCAGGTGCAGAAAAACATCTCCGAGCATGGATTCTCGGTAAAGCGTATGGATAAGGCTGAGATCAAGAGAATGCTGGCACTGTACTTCGGTGCAAGCATCATCGGAGATGAGATACCCGATATCGAAGGTGAAAACTACATCAAGGAGGCTGATACTAATGAAGAAAATAACTAAGGTACTGACTGCCGAGCAGAAGGAAGAAATGAGTGTCAAGAGCTACTTCGACCGCATAGTGCCGGGAGCAGTCAAATTCTACACTGACCACTATATCTGCGGTAATTACTATAAATCCGTATGGGTAATAACGGAGTATCCTCCGACAACAGAGCAGCTCGCAATACTGGCACATTTGGCAGATAAGAATGGTGTGACGCTCCGTATCTACAACAGGCTGGTAGACAGCATCGAACAGGATAAGATCGTACAGCAGGCTATGCGCAAGAATCACATGATGACCACGGTCAATAACGTGAACGAGAGCATAAAGGCTCAGGACAACATCAATGACATAGTCGAGCTTGTCAGCGATATGAACCGCAACAAGGAGCCTCTCCTCCACTGCTCCGTTTTTATTGAGCTAAAAGCAGATAGTGATGATAAGCTGAGAGAACTCCAGAACGATACAAGAATGGAGCTCACAAGAGCGAAGATATCCGTAGACAGGCTTATTCTCCGACAGAAAGAAGGCTTCCTGTCAGTGCTTCCGAGCGGAATGAATATGTTCGGAGGCCAGTACGAGCGAATACTTCCTGCGAGTGCGGTGGCTAATCTCTATCCCCTGAATTACAGCGGCAAAACCGATGAACACGGCTTCTATCTCGGGCGAGACAAATACGGCAGTAACGTGCTTGTGGACTTCGACAGGCGTACCGAGGACAAGACCAACAGCAATATCCTTATCCTTGGAAACAGCGGTCAGGGTAAGTCGTACCTGATGAAGCTACTGCTCTGCAATCTCCGGGAATCAGGCAAGAATATCCTTGTACTTGATCCCGAACAGGAGTACCACGATCTCTGCGACAACCTTGGCGGCACATATATCGACATGATGTCGGGAGAATATATGATAAATCCGCTTGAGCCTAAGTCGTGGACTGACGGTGATAAAGGGAATAAGGACGAGCCGGAGGCATTCAGGAAAATATCCAAGCTCAGTCAGCACATCTCATATCTCAAGGATTTCTTCCGTGCATACAAGGATTTCACCGATGCGGAGATTGACACCATTGAGCTTATGCTCATAAGGCTGTATGCACGTTTCGGTATTGATGATACCACAGACCTTGATAAGCTGACCGGAGATGACTATCCTCTCATGGATGACCTTTATGAACTCTGCGAAAAGGAGTACAGGAGCTTCGATCATGAGGTAAAGTACATCTACACCGAGGATACCTTGCAGAATATCTGCCTCGGACTCTACTCCATGTGTAAGGGAGCTGAGTCGAAATACTTCAACGGTCACACAAATATCCGTAGCGGCGATTTCGTATGTTTCGGAGTCAAGGGTATTATGGACACCAACAAAAAGCTGAGAGATACTCTGCTCTTCAATATTCTGTCGTATATGAACGACCAGATACTTGGCAAGGGTAATTCGATAGCAGCTATAGATGAGGCATACCTGTTCCTCTACAACAGAACGGCAATCGAGTACATCAGAAACGGTATGAAACGCTGTCGTAAAAAGGAATCTGCATTTATTCTCGCATCACAGAACCTCGAGGACTTCCTGCAGCCTGATATAAGGGAACTGACAAAACCGTTGTTCAGCATCCCGACACATCACTTCCTGTTCAACCCCGGAAACATAAAGGCTGAGGAATTCATAGATACGCTTCAGCTTGAGCCTGCGGAATATGAGCTGATCAGGTTTCCGGAGAGAGGCACCTGTCTCTACCGCTGTGGTAATGAGAGGTATCTGCTCATGGTCAAGGCACCGAAATACAAGGCAACTCTCTTTGGCTCGGCTGGAGGAAGATAAGGCTTGATTCTGGAAAGAAGGTGTGATATAATGTGGGGTAAGAATTGAGAGGTGAGAACGATGAGATATTCGCTTATGCATAAAAATATCGTAGTAGCTGATATTGAGATCGATGAGGCCATTTGTATGATCACTAAGGTAAACAGCGTCTACGCAAAGGAGCATATGCCGTTAGGTGTTGTTCTTAATGAGTATGGCAGAGAAACGATAGACAGATATGCTTTCAATCAGTGGTGGGCAAACCGCTGTATTCCTTCAAAGCGTATGGGACTATCAGATGCAGCCTATATTCTCAGATCATCTCCACAACAGCTTGTGACTGAAAGTTTGGGCTTGAGTCTGTCAGATCATTACTGGCTGAGGCCTTGTGACAACGAGCTCAGTAATACCGCTCTCTATGAAAATGTTAACTTCTTCGATAATGGTTTTTCTGAGGACGTGGGAGATATACTGCTCGGGCTGAAGGAAGAAACCGATGATATCAACTACTGGTCTCCGGATAATACTACAAACGGTAATCTGAAGAAGTGCTGGAGGATCATTGACGGTAAACGGTGTCTTCTGAAATCTGGTTCAAATCCGTTACAACAACAGCCGTTCAATGAGGTCATCGCATCAAGAATAATGGATAGGCTCGGGATAGACCATATACCGTATACACTGACATGGATAAATGATGAGCCGTACAGCGTGTGCGAGGATTTTGTCACAAAGGATACCGAGCTCATAAGTGCATGGCAGATAATGCAGCTCAGACCGAAGGCCAACCATGAAAACGAATATCTTCACTATGTTAATATCTGTCAGGAGCTTGGACTAGACATTGTTCCTGCTCTTGACAGAATGATAGTTCTCGACTATATCATAGCAAACGAGGACAGGCACTTCAACAACTTCGGACTTCTGCGTGATGCTAATACACTTGAATGGCTGGGAGCAGCTCCGATATTCGACAGCGGAACGTCACTGTGGTATAACCGGAATACAGCTCAAATAGCACGGAATAACATAATTTGTAAGCCGTTCAAGAAGACACACGGCGAGCAGTTAAAACTTGTATCCTCCCTTGAATGGTTCGAGGCATCAAAGCTCGACAGTATCGAAGATGAGATACTTGAAGTGTTCAGCGGTGATAAGGCGGCTCAGTATATTGATACTGAACGTGCGAAGACTATTGCTGCCGAGGTCAGAAACAGGATAGAGACTGTTGAAAGTATGGCGATGAGCCATACACAAAGCTATGACCTCTCCTCCACCGAGGGCGATGTCGAAGAAGATGTAGCTGAGGGCTACGGAATGAAAATGGAATAAGCAATGCGGAGACTGCGAAAGCGGTCTCTTTTTTTGCAGAAGGGAGAAATATGAAACCAAGAAACTGGCTTGACCTTGCCAAAAATGATATACAGTTCTGTGAAGTTATGGAACAGCAGCTCCCACAGGAATACGCCAAAGCAGGATTATGCTTCCATACACAGCAGGCTATCGAGAAACTGCTGAGAGGTATATTATCAGCAAACGGCAGAGCTCCGCAATGCACGGATATATATAACCTCACGGAAATATGTGAGGTATTTATAAATGCCGACATACCTGCGGGACTGCTTGAAATATCCAATACCCTTACCGCTTGGGGCAAAACTTTTGAAGTTCACGAATTCGATAAGGACACATATGACAAAGCAAAAGCTCTCATTGCTCCTCTGACAGAAATACTCCACAATGAGATCAACAGGACTGAAACAATGACCGATAAGCTGGAGTATGTTATTGGTCAGGAATATGCCGAGAAACACATGGAATGGCTGAATCTGAGCCATGAAGAACTCATAGAGAAATCCGATGAAATATCTGCCGCACGATTCGTGAAGGATAATATCCAAGACTCATTCACAGAGGATGAAGCGGAATACCTGCTGCAGTTCAAGGAACCGCTGGAGATACTGGTCGACAGAATAACCGCCCTCAATGATCCGAATAACATAGCTGTAAAGGAGCAGTTCAGCGATATTGTGTCGGAGATGTTTGACAAACAGGATGAGTATTCTGACTACGAACTCAATGAAGGAATGCAGATGCAGTGAGGTGAAGCAATGGAGAAAGTTTTGATAGCACTGGCGAAAATACTCGCCGACAAAAAGGTCAGAGACAAGGTGCTCCTGCTAATCGGAAGCATAGTTGTTGGATTTCTGCTCCTGCTTGCGGCCCCTATAATTGCCATTTACACCTTGGGTAATGTAGAAATAGAACCACCGGAGATAGACCGAAATACCTTCAATGAAAGTGCATTTATGGAACAGTTATCTCCCGAGCAGCAGGAGCGGATGTCTGAGATACAGTCCGCAGGTGATGCAATAGAAGCAGAGCTGACAGCACTTGGCATACCAAATCAGACCATAAAGGCACAGCTCATATATATGTCATACTTCGATGAGGTAGAAGGTTTCAATGCGAACTTCTACGCTCATCTTTTTTATTCTGCACCCAATGATGAGATACTCATCGACAGCATCAATCAGAATTATGGACTGAGCATTGACTACAATGAGTTCATGAGGACGTATACTTTTGTGATGAATGCAACTATCGATCCTCATATGTTCACAGACATTGCAACAAAAAATGCTGCCGACCTTGCAGCCTGGGCAGAGAATGCATATATGTCTGAATGGCAGTATGTAGATAACTGTTTCGGCGAAAGGACCGGAGAGAACAGACTTCGCTGTGCTGATAACGTCGGTCTCATAATGGGCTACGTCAGGTATGATGCGGAGAATAAGGTATTCACTTCGGATACGGTAGACCTCTACTATACCGAGCAAGGCAGCATCGATACAATGCCTGATGTGAAAGGTGTGGGAGTCTTCAATGGCAGTGAGTTTGGTGTCTATGTCGGCGGTGGTGAGGTTGTTTTCTCCTCTGCTATGGGCGGAGTTCAGCAGCAGAGCCTCACAGAGGGAGGCTGGACTTCATGGTGTACGTTCGATGCAGTGACATATCCGCAGGAGGTACAGGACAGGATAAATGAGCTTCAGGAGCCGACAACAGAAGCGACTACTGAAACAACTACAGGAGGTTGAAAAATATGAAGATAACAATTACAGCGGCAGACAAGAGTGAAGAAAAGCTCTTCTATGCCTGCGACGAAGAAGAAATAAAGGCATCTAAGATCGGTCATATGCGGTTCGACTTTGGAACGGGAAGACAGTTCTATGGCTCATGGTTCGGAACTACAAGTGAGCTGAATGATGACGAGTTCAAGGTTGAGTTCAATGAGTTAACGAAGGAACTTCGACAGGGATTGCTCAAGGATAGAAAGGCAATGGCTAAATATATCAGTGAGAATCCGTCACTTGATCTCGGCAGCCGCGGCAATGGTTACAAGATACAGACCGACGAGCATACCTACTACCTGCGGTGCAAGCCACAACCCGGAGACTACGACTGTTATTGCTTCTGCTATGAGCGTGACCTGCTGGAACAGGCTATGGCTGAGGATATATGCGAAGAAGAAAAAATAGGAATGGAGATGACATAATGACAGTAAAACTGAGATACGGAGATAAAGATGTGAACTGGGGCTTGCCTGTCTCGGCTATAAACCTGCAGGATATACTCGACCGAATGAACGTGCAGGACGGTCGAGAAATAGAGTTCATGTTCTCAAAATACGATATGGTCGACCTTCCTGCTGACGTACTTGATAAGTGGCAGAAGGCTGATATCTACAAGCTGAACCTCTTTGCAGAACGCTTTCAGCAGTTCGAGGATTACCAGAAAGCTGGTTTCAAGAGTCTGATTATGAGGAATCCTGACAGCAGCATAGACGATATGATAGCGATGACATATGGTATTGATTGCATACCTGTGTATCCGGCGAAGAACTATGCTGAAATCGGTGAGATAGCTGTTGACAACGAAATGCTGCCTGAACTTGAAGAGTGTTCTGATGAGCTGATAGGACTTCTGGACTATGAAAAAGTCGGAAAGCTCCTTGTTGAAAGGGACAACGGTGTGCTGATGGACGGCTATTATTGCTTGCCGGACAGCTACGAGGAACCTGATATTCATATCACCATTGAGGTACCAGACAAGAGATTTTTCAGAGTGTTGGTATCGCCAACGGCAACTACTGCTGACCAGGCACAGTGGTTCAACCTTCCAGAGGATATATGTCGGCTTAGAGAATACTCAGCAGAGTGGAGATCAACTCCCGAGCAGATGTACATCACGGAAGTTGAGTCCGCTCTGCCGAACATCACCGATGCAGCCTACTACGAAGCAAATTGGGTCGAGGACATGATAGCACTCTCCGAGCAGATGACTTGTCTGAGCAAGGCTCAGACAGTAAAGCTGAAAGCTGTTATGGAGGCTGAAAATATTCAGACCTTCTCGGGTGCGATAGAGGCTATCGACTGCCTTAGAGAGTACGACTTCGATCCGATGGTTCAGGACGAGAGTCAGTACGGAAAGGTGTATGCCTGCCGAGTCTTCCCGACGAACTTCGACTGGAGCGTTCTGGAGCACTGTGACATGGACGACTTCGGAAAGCAGGTGCTCAGTCGTAAGCATGGAGAGCTTACTGAGTACGGTGTACTCTCAGGCAAAGGTCAGAAGCTCTATACTACGCTGACTGCTGAGTCTGAGGCAATGGAAGAAGCTGAGGACGAGGCTGAAGCAGAAGATGAGTCTGAGGAAATGAGTATGGGAGGTATGACATGAAAAGATCAATAACAGTACAGATACCCGAAGAAAAGCTGTCTGCGATAGAGATGTATCTCGAGCAGAAGAACACGACACTTGCGGCGGAGCTCGACAAGCAGGTCGAGCAGATATATACCAAGGTCGTGCCTCAGAATGTCAGAGAGTACATCGAACTGACAGCAAAGCAGCAGATACGCAGACCTCGCAAGTCTATAATAACCGGACCAAAGCCCGAAGAGTAACTCGCCCCGTGTCGCGCGAGAATGCGCTGTGTGCGATTTTGTGCGGCACGGTCGGGAAAGGATACCACCTCGGGAGTGCCGAGCCGTTTTCGGGCGGTTTTGGCGGCGGTCCGAAACAGCGGTTTCGGAGAGCTTCCGAGGGTGGTTTCTGGTTTGCAGGTAAAAGGCTGGCGTCAAACCGCCAGCCATTCCACAGCGGACCGGCAAAGCCGACCGCATTTTCGAGCTTTTCAGAATTTAACGATTGGAGTCAAAATGAAAGTTGGTGAAAAATCTTGGAGTCAAATAGTACAAAAGGAAAGAAAAACAGCAGTGATTCGGAGAATTTTGATGGAGTCACCGCCTCTAAAATTAAGTTTCCGCTGTACATCTATCCGGAGACAATGAAAACGGTCAATAGTCTGTACAAGGCTGACTGCTGTCCTACCAAAACTGAGTTCATGGAAAAAGCAATTCGTTTCTACTGCGCTCACCTTATGCAGAACAAGCCTGAACTCATCGAGTATCTTGCACCGCAGGTAGGTACGATCGTTGACGGAATTATAAAAGGGACAGAGCAGCGATTATCCCGTGCCATATTCAAGTTAGCTGTAGAGGTAGGAGTGCAGACACATATGCTTGCAGCTATCAATGATATAGATGACACAACTCTTTTCAAACTTCGTGATATGGTCACGGACGAGGTCAGACGCATAAACGGTATAATAAACTTTGAAAGTGCTGTGAGATATCAGCGGAGTGAGGAATAAATAAAAGCGCTGTATGATACAGCGCTATACATATATCATGGAGGTGAGAGTATGGCTCAATTAATTGTTTCAAGCCGCTATCTGAAAAGCGGCAAGCGTGGAAAAACTAAGCGTAGGAATTATACAAAGTACATTGCTACCCGTGAGTCAGTGGAAAAGCGTCCGAAGAATACAGGTAAAACAACTGCAAATCAAAAGCATCTCATAGCTGAACTGATTAAAGAGTTCCCAATGGCGAAGCAGTACCTTGAATATACAGATTACACTAAGAATCCTTCATCAGAAAACGCTTCGGAACTCATTTCAACTATCATAGAACGTCATGCTGATGTTATCGGTAACAGAAGGAACTTCGTAGGATACATGGCAAATAGACCAGGAGCAGAAAGACGCGGCGAACATGGATTATTCAATGGAAGTGATGAGCCTATTGAACTGAATGCAGTTGCAAATGAAGTCGCCGAGCATCCCGGATATGTATGGACTCATGTAGTCTCACTCCGTCGTGAGGACGCAGTGCGGCTTGGCTATACAAATTCTGATATGTGGCGTGAGCTTGTGAAGCGTCACATTGACGATATATCAAAGGCACAGAATATTCCGCTTGCAAATATGAAGTGGTATGCAGCATTCCATGACACAACACATCATCCGCATATTCACCTCATAGTGTATTCATCAGATCCAAGACAAGGATACCTTACAAAAGAAGGTATGGCTGCAATACGTTCAGCTTTTGCAAACGATATTTTTCATGAAGATATGAAAAGTATTTATCAGGCACAGACACTTACCAGAGATGAGTTGAAGGCGTTATCGGAGAACAATATGAAAGAGATAGTCGCCCAGATCGGCAGTGGTGAAGTTGACGAACGACTTGTAATATCAATAAAGAAACTATATGAGCAACTGAAAACTATCAAGGGAAAGAAGGTCTACGGTTATCTTCCTAATGATGTCAAAGAGACCGTAGATGAGATATTCTCTCTGTTGGCTCAGGATATAAAAATACAGGAGCTATATGGCAAGTGGTGTGAGTTCGAAAAAGCTAAGTATAGAATGTACACACAAAAGGATAAAGATTTTCTAGCTCTTATTGATAACAAAGAGTTCAGATCAGTCAGGAATATGATCATCAGAACTGTTATGAAAATGGATTGCGTACAGGCGGTATCAGAGGAACCTGAGTTCATAGATATTAAGGACGATGTTGCTGTTCAAGCTTCAGAAACCATACCACAATTAGTAACAAATAATACATCGGATACTGTTTCAAGAGAAAGGACCACCAAACGGAAACAGGCACAAAAATGCATTGATAGCTTTGATGAAAAACAAGATATATCCAAGGGAATACAAATTTTGACTGAACTTGCTGAGAATGGTGATACCATGTCAGCATATATGCTCGGAAAGATCTATCTCAAAGGAGATATAGTATACAGGGATTATGATAAAGCCGAGGAATACCTGAGACAAGCCTCAGTCGATAACGAGTATGCTATGTATACTCTTGCAAAGCTGTATCTGACAGGTGAAATAAAGAATCTATCGGAAGCGGTTAGACTACTGAAAAAGACTTGCGGATATAAAAATATACAACCTTATGCAGCATACGCTTATGCTAAGATACTGCTTGATGATAACGAAATTCACGATACTGAAAAGGCTGTACAGTTACTAAAAGAGTGCTCAACCAGTAACAATTGGTGCTCATATATGCTTGGTAAGCTATATATGTTTGGGAGTGAAGATATAGAGAAAAACAAGGCTGAGGCTGTTAAGTGGCTAAATATATCTGCTGAGGCTGGTAATGAGTACGCACAACGGCTCCTTGAAAATGCGGATAATCATAATTCCGCTATGTTTACAAGTACCGTTGCGAGCCTGATGATCAACCTCGGTCGTATCATAGAAGAGGACAACAGACGTAGTCGTAAGAACATATCAAGAGCAGATCGAAAGCTCATGCACATAATTCAGAGGAAGAAGGAAGACCTTGGTATCAAATCTGATGGTGCAGAGATGTATTATGAATATTAAGTCATCCAAAGTATTGATTTCCGTAATAAGTTATGATAAAATAATTATAACAAGTTTGCGGAGGTACAGCTATGACTGAAAAAGAACAGAAAGCCGCAGCGAAGGAGTTTGCTGCGTTCTGGAAAGATAAAGGATATGAGAAGGGCGAGTCGCAGGCATTCTGGATGTCACTACTGCGTGATGTATATGGTGTTGCACATCCAGAACAGTTCATCAGCTTTGAAGATCAGGTAAAGCTCGACCACACTTCTTTCATTGACGGCTATATTGAAGCAACACACGTCATGATCGAGCAGAAAGGTCTCGGCAAAGATCTCCGTAAGGGTATCAAGCAGTCGGACGGAAGTGTTCTCTCTCCGTTCCAACAGGCAAAGCGGTATGCGTCAGAACTGCCGTATTCCAAGCGTCCCCGTTGGATCATCACCTGCAACTTCGCAGAATTCCTTGTGTATGACATGGAAAAGCCAAACGGCGAGCCGGAGCAGATCTTCCTGAAAGACCTGCCGAAGGAATACTACCGCTTGCAGTTCCTTGTGGACACAGGAAACGAGAATCTCAAAAAGGAGATGGAGATCTCCCTCAAAGCCGGTGAACTTGTTGGCAAGCTCTATGACTCCATCCTGAAACAGTACAAGAATCCTGATGATCCGGAAACGCTCAAAAGCTTGAACAAGCTGTGCGTCCGTCTGGTATTTTGTCTGTACGCTGAGGACGCAGGTATCTTCGGCAAGCATCAAATGTTCCATCATTATTTGAAGCAGTTTCAGCCGAAGGATGTCCGCAAGGCACTGATCGAGTTTTTCCAAGTCCTCGACACTAAGCCGGAGGCCAGAGATCCGTATATGGACGAGGAGCTTGCGGCATTCCCATATGTCAACGGCGGTCTGTTTGCAGATGAACACATCGAGATTCCGCGCTTTACCGATGAAATTGTCAGCCTACTCCTGCACAATGCAAGTGAGGACTTCGATTGGTCGGGCATTTCTCCGACAATCTTCGGTGCGGTGTTTGAGTCCACGCTGAATCCGGAAACACGTCGTAGCGGCGGTATGCACTACACATCTATCGAGAACATTCACAAGGTCATTGATCCGCTATTCTTGGACGATCTGAAAGCGGAGCTGGAGGATATCAAGGTTCTGAAAGTCGAGAAAACACGCCGTGACCGCTTGCAGGCGTTCCGCAAGAAGCTGTCCACGCTCGTGTTCCTCGATCCTGCGGCAGGCAGCGGAAATTTCCTCACTGAGACATACATCAGCCTGCGTCGTCTGGAGAACGACGCGCTCTATGAGGAAACACACGGCCAGATGATGCTCGGTGACAACGATGTGATTCAGGTCAGCATCGGACAGTTTTACGGCATTGAGATCAACGACTTTGCTGTGACCGTTGCAAAGACTGCGCTCTGGATTGCTGAGAGCCAGATGATGCAGGAGACAGAAACGCTCATGCAGATCAACCTCGACTTTCTGCCGCTGAAATCCTATGCAAATATTGTCGAGGGCAATGCGCTGCGGACGGATTGGGAGAGCGTGGTCGATAAGAGCAAGCTGTCTTATATCATGGGTAATCCGCCGTTTGTGGGCGCAAGACTTATGGGGCAAGAGCAGAAAGATGATGTATTCTCTATTTTTGACGGAGTAAAGAATAACGGAAATCTTGATTATGTATCTTGTTGGTATAAAAAAGCTGCTGACCTTATGAAAGGTACAGCCATAAGAACTGCCCTCGTATCGACCAACAGCATTACGCAAGGCGAACAGGTCGCAATTCTTTGGAAAACGCTGTTTGAACAGGGTGTTCATATTGATTTCGCTCATAAGACTTTCATTTGGGATAGTGAAGCCAGTCTCAAAGCCCACGTTCATTGTGTGATTGTCGGTTTCAGTATCGCTAATAATACAGCAGCCAAGCGACTTTATGACAACGGCAGCGAAAAGATAGTATCCAATATCAACGGATACCTTGTTGAGGCTGATAATGTAATTATAGACAGCAGAACAAAGCCAATCTGTGACGTTCCTGAAATTGGAATCGGTAATAAGCCCATTGACGGTGGATTTTATCTCTTTACAGAAGAAGAAATGCAGGATTTTATAAAGAAAGAGCCGAAATCAGCACAGTACTTTAGAAAATGGCTCGGCTCTAAAGAATTCATTAACGGATACTGTCGTTATTGCTTATGGCTTGGTGATTGTACACCGAAAGAGCTAATGTCAATGCCGGAATGTCTCAAACGAGTAGAAGCTGTCAGACGATTCAGACTTGATAGTAGCAGCGCAGGAACAAGGAAACTTGCAGATAAGCCTACTCGTTTTCATGTGGAGAATATGCCGGAAGGAAATTATATTGTTGTTCCTGAAGTATCGTCTGAAAGGCGCAGATATATTCCTTTGGGGTTTATGACACCTGATATCATGTGCAGTAATCTTGTAAAGCTTATTCCGAATGCCACACTGTTTCATTTTGGTGTTTTGACCTCAAATGTTCATATGGCGTGGATGAGAGCAGTAGCAGGAAGATTGAAAAGTGATTACCGCTATTCAAAGGACATCGTATACAATAATTTTCCGTGGTGCAATCCCACTCCAGAGCAGAAGACTAAAATTGAACAGACTGCACAGCATATTCTTGATGTTCGTGCAAAATACTCAGACAGCAGCTTTGCGGATATGTACGGTGAGAATATGTATCTGTATGGCGACCTTGTAACCGCCCACCAACTCAACGACCGTGCTGTCATGGAGGCCTACGGCTTCTGGGGCAAGCTGAACACGGAGTCCGAGTGCGTGGCGGAGCTGATGAAGATGTATCAGAAGCTGACGGAGAGATAGAACTATATAAGTTAATACAAATAATCAAGAGGTTGAACTAACATAGTCCAACCTCTTTTTGTTTTTAACGTATTGACGAACAATTATACATATCGAAAATGGCGATAAGCCGCTGTATGCACAGCTTTCGCAAAATTCGGTATTTCAAGTAACTCCATTTACTGGAGCTATTTGCTTATCAAAAGTATAGCACGAATTTGCTCAAAAGTCAACGTGAAACAGAAGAATATGGAGGTGGACTATGAAACGAGGAACAACTTATCAGCGTAAGGACGGCCGTTGGGAGTGCCGTGTATCAATGGGAAGTATGAACGGAAAGCGTTTGTACAAGTCATTCTATGGCAGTACAGCGCAGGAGGCTGAATATAAAATGATGATCTCTATGCAGGCTGAACAGCAACAGAATTTTTTAACGGAAATGACCGTCAGGGAACTTGCTGCGGAATGGTTCTATGTTACGAAAAATCGTATCAAGGAATCCACAGCCGCTAATTACCGCATGAAACTAGACAAGCATATACTTCCTGCTTTCGGTGAGAAGAATAGCAGTATGCTTACTGCAAAAGACATATACGCCTTTATTGAACGTAAAATAAAAAGTGGACTTTCAGCTCGGTATATTGCGGATATTATCGTTCTGAGCAAACATTATCTAATGGATACACATTAACTCATACTTACTTCAATTCGGGCTTTTCGCCGTCTGCAAGCCCATTATCGAGGAATTTGTAATAGATCTGAATACGGCGAGGTGTGCTTTTA
>Ga0129316_1000275_pt1 | contig 32579 bp, 47 predicted proteins | sample Cm1ome_2_FD_94429 | JGI IMG/M metagenome (GOLD analysis project Ga0129316, IMG submission 94429) | Eastern black-and-white colobus group fecal microbial communities from Wisconsin, USA - Cm1022B metagenome | ecosystem: Host-associated > Mammals > Digestive system > Large intestine > Fecal...
CTTCTCCCAAACCAAGGTTTTCGAGAGCCGTTTTCACCGTGCCATCCGATTTGATATCGCCAAACGGATTTTTGCGACTCAGGTATTCAACAGCAAACCCCGATCCCAGCAATTCAACAAAACCGGGCAGATCACCATTATCAAGCACATCCCGTTGCGTTTTGTCACTTACAAACTGGGCCAGAGCTGCAGCAATAAAGCTGGCCTGCCGAATAACCTTATTGACTTGCGCACTGGATGCTTTCCCTGCTGTAAATCCGGATAAAAGCGCAGGCAACGCTTCCCATTCCTCCTGCGACATAACATTGGCATTTTTACCCGTTGCGAATGCTTTAAAGTCATTTTTTGCCATCAGAGTAATACTCCCCATGCCCCTACATCAAAACCACTGATGAATTCGTTATCCATATCAAAACCAAAAAATTTTGAGCCTTCCGATGGGGTTTCCACCGAAGGTGTTTCAATGCCACCCGCCCATACCCCGGCGGCTTTTACTGTGAGATACCCCTGTTTAATTGCCGCAATTAACTCACGCGATACATCTGAAATATCAGTATCAGGAAAGACCCAGACCGATATCGTCATGTCCTGGTTATCGACTATCTGCATTCGCAGTCCGGATCCTGCTGTTGCCGCGTCAAGAATTGCCGGAAGCGAATCATTCCGTCCGTCCCAGTTATTAATCGCAATCTTCGCTTTAAGGATGACACGATAAGTTTCATCGCTGAGGTACATGTATCCGGAATCAGGATCGTATGGCCCCTGCCATACACCCTGATCATATCCAAGCCCGTCGGTATCCCAGCTGAAATAGACACCTGAAATAGGCTGGCTGACAACACGGCTACGTCCGATCCACAATCCCAGAATGTCAAGTTGCACACCAACCGCAGAGTCAATATCAAATGCAGTAATCAGCCCTCTGGTGGCAGCCGCAACATCAATAAGCGGCCGGGTCATCAGATCAACATGTGCAAGAAATTTAGGTTTGGTGGCGTGGTAGTTTGTGATTAGTTCGGTGTATTTGCTCATGACTCCACCGTTATAACGATATTTTCCGGGGTACAGGACGCGGATTCGTTGTATCTGATATCAATGTTTGATGACGACAAAGCCCCCGGGGATTTCCCAATCGTCAGTTCCTGAATATCGTAATAGCTTGCATTCCCGCCACTCACCACGCCAAGATTCGCCGGTGAGTAAATGCGACTTAAAAGGACCGAATCACCAATCATCAGACTATTGATATAGTCGGAAATAGCCTGCTGGATCTGCTGCCCTATCTGTGAGGTATAACCCGTAAAAACTTTTAATTTAATCCGGGCATAAACAGGCACATCACTGGAACGCGAGAATTTGATTACATGGGGATTGCCGTATTTATCCGGAACCGTAACGAATGTTGTACCGTGAGTGGCTGTCCCCTGGCCTTTATTCCCTCTGATAGCCTGAGCAATATCCGTCACATCACCGCCATCCACAATTACAGCAACAGAGTGTGGCGGTAACCCGTTACCGTCCTCCGAACCATTATCGTTTTCATAGAGTTTGTGGCGGGTTACACCGGTAACATTAGAAACAGCACCATCCAGTGCTTCAAATGGGGTTATTGATGGCAACGCAACACTTTGCGACTGTCGGATACGTAACTCCGCATCAGTTTCTGCCGGAGTGCCCACAGTAGCCGCAGCAGGATTGGTTACCGAAACCCAGCCACGGGTTGGCGTATTAATTTCAGTGATAGTTCCATCCAGCGCCGCCACTGCACCACTGACAGAACATGTTGCGGTCGCCATCACTGTACCATCCACGCCGACCACCACTGAAGCAGGCAAACGCCATATCACATTATTACTGTCTTTCACGCTGCCATTAATGATGGTTGTTCCGGCAGTTCCTGTAAGAAGCAAATCAACCGTAGAGTTCGTCGCACCTTTACGTGAAATACCATTTATTTTCACGTTACTGGTCAGTGCAGCCCCATAGCCGGTTGCCGGTGAAAAACAGTTGTAGACAGTTATCGCAGTATTATTGGCATCATGAATCGCCAGCGCCATCAGAGCCACCATCTGGCCGTCTTTGCTGTCCGGTTCGAGGTAGGCATCACTGCCATAAATCTGCTGAAAATAGCTAATCAGGGTGCTGAGTATCGTCTGATAATCAGGCGCACTGATCCCCTCCGCGGTTACCTTTGCAGATAAACCGAGAGAATCAAGGTTCAGAGCCATTACGCCTCCGATGTAACAGTCGTTATTCCATAAAGAGTGTCGATTTCAGCGGAAAACATGACACGTCGGGTCGTGGTATCCACCGTCGTATTGAAAGAGAGGATTGATTTAACGCCCCGCGTTTCGAGGATGCGCTTACGGATCGCCAGGTTGTAGGTTTCCGGCTTCTGCTTACCGAGTACGGACTGGATCCACGGAGTCCCTTCGGTGGTGTCTAGAAACCATTGCCCATACCACAATTCAAATCGCGTTTTTACCGCCTGCGCCACGGCCTCCGGTGAGTTAATCAGCCAGGTATCATCACCGCTGCCAAAGGTGTAATCGCCATCGGCGTCTTCACGTCTGTATCGCATCAGTTTACTCCGTCGGTATTGCTTCCACCGCGCTGAACACCACCATGAGTGTGCGTATCATCGATTAGCTTGCCGTTAGCCTTCACGCTACCCAAAAACTCAACAGCACCAGTGATTTTTGAAGCCACACCAGAAACAACAGACCCCACCATGCCCCCCATCCAGGTTAACAGGCCATGAATGGTTACTTTCTCAGAAAAATCAGCCAGAGGGGCAACCACATCAAGCCCCCCCGGAGCGACAATTTTAATTTTCCTGGTATCAGGATTAAGCTCAAAATAGGTGCTGCCGTCGTCACTACGCAACTGTGTGGCACTGGTATTAATACCGCTAATCTTCCTTGCCTGCGACTGGGGACCGACAATACAAAACGCATCCGATAAATCATGCATTCTGTCATCGACCGGCTCCTGTATCCCGCCACTCTGCCACCAGAAATCAATACAACGATCGGCAAAAATCACCAAACATTCATCACCGGCTTTAGCTGGGAACGTTAGCGTACATCCTCCGCCGCGTGGGAATACCACTGGCACATCCACCAGCAATGGGTAATTTTTGGTAATGCGGTTGCCGTCATTATCCTTTTCAACCGAACGGATAGCAGGCTGCACAACTGCCGTCACCGCATCAGGATCGAATGACTGAATAATGCCAGGCAAGGCGACACGGATCTGGTTCTTTGTTGTTTCCCGTTCAGATTTGAATGTTTCGGCAAGGTCGCCGCTGCGGGTCTGGTCAGATACTGCCATTTAGTAGGCTCCAGAAAGCAAAAAACCCGCCGGATGGCGGGTTCGTGGTAAATAGTGACTTTTTATGAAATCCGTTTAAAAAAATGCTGCGCGGTTAATAATGATTCCCTGGCAACGTCAGCATTTATCTTGGAGTCAGATAAGCGATAGTCGGCTTCATTCCGCGCTTGTCTCATTTGGCGGAGATCGTATGCAAGTATTTTTAATCTTGCAGGAGGTATTTCTTCCTTAGGTATGCCCATCCTACCTTGCATGTAGTTGATTAAATTAGCATGGTGATTATGTTCTACAGAGGGGACATGCTTCAGAGCCTCGCCAGCACGATGAAACATAGCATAGTAGGCTCGCGATACGGCATTACGATAACCAACTTCTTCGTCCAGAGTTAAACAATGTTCACTTGAACGCAAAAAATCAAAACTCTGAATAGTCATAAGTTTCCTTCGTATGGGACTCCCTTAAAACCGAGAAACGAGCAGTCATTTCACAGTCGTCTAACCTTGACTCAGAACATATCCTTTCAGCCAAATCAAAATTCATCAAAACGATATCTTCCGGAGTAGCTTTCTCCACTTGCACGAGATAATCACCGCCCATAGAGCTGAAAATTCCCAAGCTACCGGGAATAAGTTTACGTTCTTCAAGGATCGAATGAGTGATGTCCCCAAGCAATCTAAACTGCTCAGGTGTACAAACTTTTGCCTCGTAACATCCTTTAACACCATCGATAAGCTCACGCATATAGGCTTCAGCTCCGTACTTGTCATCGTTTTCTGACAGTAAACGACAGTGCCATTCCATGTATTTCTGGATTGCCGCTAGGTCACCAACCCGATAAGATTCCGCGGCAGCAAGCATAGTCAACATTTTCCCGCCAAACGAATCAGCAAGTTGATAAATAATTTCATGTAACTGGCGGTAGTGATGTCGTTTGAAAAGGAAAGCAGCGAAATTCTTTGCAATAGTGATGTTGCCCATTTTCAGATGCTTATGAAAATGTTCATAGGCTAGATCATCTTCACCATTTAAAGCATAAGCAAAACCAACCGCGCTAACATCGTTGCCTTCAGTGCTGGATGAATAATTGCGTAAAACGTAACGATAAGTGAACTCATCTATCGAAGCATTTTCTTCAAGCATCGCCCCGAACTGGATAACATAGTTACTGGATGCTTTAGCTGGTGTAGCCATAATAATCCTTAACCCCAGAATCAACTGCCTGAAATTGATGTCAGAAATGGATTATAGCTTTACTGATTAACCTTTTTACACGGGAAAGACCCGATGATTTTCGGCGCATCCATGCTGTTCTGCAGCAGCTGGACGTTCAGGAAAGCTTTTCCGTTACGTTTCACAAACTCAAAGCCGTAATTGTTACCATCACGGGAAGGCATCAGGCCCATGTCCATTTTCATGTTTGAATAGTCACCATCTTTTCCCAGAAATTTTATCTTCTGTGATGTGACAGTTTCACCGTTAATAACAGTCATTCCGTCACCGGTCATCGTGTAGTTGCCGCACTGAATTGCAGCCATCGCCGGAGCAGTAACCATCATAACTAACGCCAAACATAACCGTTTCATTAAAGCCCTCTTTCCCTCGCTGATGAGGAAACAAGATCCGCCGCACCACGCGCTTCGCACATCATATCCATGTACCACGCCTGGCCCCTTGTATCGCCAGTGTACATAATCCCGCGCACAATATAAACGCCATCCGTTGCGATGCTGGCAGGCTGCGATGTGGTGCCGCTTAGCGTAATATTTCCGTCCGTGTTCTGGTCGGTGATCTGCCCACCGGCCATCGCGATATCGTTGTTCGACAACGCGGTGCGATATACAGAAGCCTGATCCAGCTGAATGAGCCCGTTAACCCGGATGTTCGGATTAATGAGCGCACGGACGTTTACGCCGTTACCGATGGTCTGCTGCGGCATGCCAATAAGCCCGGTAGCACTGTTGAGCACAATCGCTTCGTGAACATATTCGTTATTCGCCACCATCTGGCGTTGACCATCCACGAATTGCCATGTTGCGCCACATTGCCCGGCTACGTTATCCATAAGATGCCGCGTCATGCCAAAGAGCACCCGCCCCCGGGGGAATACAGTCGCAGGCATTTCAGGCGTCAGGCCTTCGGTCGCGCCTTTGGCTTCAAAGTCTTTCATCAGCGCACGGTTTACATCAGCGACCGTGTAACCGGCAGCCAGCGTCTGTGAGGTTATACTGGTGGCAAAAGCCAGATCAGTATCTGCTGCCTGAATCAGGACGTAGGTATCAACCGGACTGTCTTTTCCTGTGACCGAGTAGCGAATTTCACCGCTGAAAATCAGTCCGTAGTTGCGGCCATCTCTCTGGCCCACGTCCGCCGCGTCAACTTCCCGCACGGTCCCTACGTCGCTTGCTGACACCTCCGGCGCGATACCGTCGTAACCGGCAATCAGACGCACTTTCGAAAATTCCTGCCCGGTGATTCGGTTCACAGTATCTGCCGAGAGGTTATAAATTTTGATAGTCCCTACCCGGGACGCGCTGCTGATGTTGAACCAGTCGATCGTAAAGGTGACTTTGAAATCACTTAGCTCAATTCCCTGACCGTTCCCGTCCACAAGCTGCAGCTCGAAATGTCTCATCCAGTTCTGTGACATGCTTACTCCGTTGATACCAGTAAATGACTGCGGCCGCCCAGATCAGTTTTCGTGGGATAATCCTGTATGTTGTCATCGCAGACCACCACCAGCTTAAAACCAAGCCCCATACAGGCGTACTGCGCCAGCAAGTCAGCACCAGTGACGAGAGGAATACCGGAGATTACCGGCTCCCCTCTGTCGTTCTGCAGGTCCATAATCCAGTAAAGATCGCGCCATATGATGCTAATCCGCCAGGTGACACCCCCCAGGACGATGCTGAACTGCTGATTGTCCGCTGTCAGCGGAATTTCCTGAATTGTCATTATCCGCCTCCCAGTAATGACGCCACGTTACCCGTGATGCTTTTCAGCAGTGAAGTATCTGGAGGCTTTGTGGTTTTGTTGCCGCTGTTCTGTACCGCCGACGTGCTGGCCCCTTCCTTCATGTTGGTTTTATCAGCAACGGTGATCTGCTGTGTCCGGGAGATAAGGACCTCCCTCAGGGTGAGGACGGCGGACAGGACGTTTTCGGTTGTCTTGTCCGTCGTCACTTCCAGCGCCCGGATCAACATGTTGCTGTACAGCCGTTTACCGGTTACCACATCGAAGGGGATACGGCTTTCCTGCAGATCCAGTAGCTCCTGATACGTCTGCTGAGGACTCAGGCCGAGCAGGCTGGTAGCCGTCAGATTACTGGCAAAATCCAGCAATGCGCCGCCACCGGCGAAACCAACCTCCATCACCACTTCTGACGGTTTTTTATAGGCATGATCAGCGACAGCGGCCCCGACCTCTACCGGATGCTCTGTTATTTCAAGCATATCTGTATGCTTCTCTGAAATAACAACACTGGGAACAATCATTCCTATTTTTCTGCTCTGCTGATGAAAAAGTGTAGAGAGAATATCCACTAACCCACCCTCACCTGATTACTTCGCATGACCTGAGCATTTGCAGACTGTTGCCGACGTGCAACCTCATTACCGACAGCGTGCGGATCTCCGCCACCGTAAATGTGGTAAGTATTTTGCTGGTTAACCTCTGTCATTTTGCCACTAATTCCCGCCACGGCAGCCTTATTAATCAGCTCTCGAGAATAGATATTTCTTCCATTTTCATGCTGGATAATGCTGCTCATCAATGCTGACATGGTTTGCGGATCGCTCATATTCAGGGCAGCCCGGGGATCCACTCCCAGTCGTTGCGATACAGCCCTGATATACGCAGTTGTGTTGTTATTATCAGACGCAGGTGCCCAGGTAGAGATAATTTTCTCCACACTGTTTATTCCCCGTCCGGCGTACAGCATTAACTGACGAGCAAGAGCCCGTAATCCATCAAAAGCAGTTTCAAATCTGGCAAATCGCCCGCCCGGGCGTTCAAGAGAAGCCCCTGCCTGACCAGCAAAATTAAGGTTTCCCGGATTGTTATTCCGTTCTCCTCGTTTCGTAGCCTGTGCATATTGTTCCGGCTCATCATCACTAAACCAGCCGCGTACCGTCCGGCCCACACTGCGGGGATCGAATCCCCAGTGCTCTTTAATCCAGTCGGCAGTACTGTTAGCGCTGTCTGTAACCATCGGCATCGCTGACGGATTTTCGCTGCCCTGATTAAGTATCTGTTTGCCGATGCTGACGGCATCAGCCCAGCGGCCATCTTTGATAGCGTTGAGCAGGTCGGCGATCATGTTCAGCATTTTGCTGAATTCGCCCATCTGGTCGATGAAGTTGCTGAAATCCCACTTCAGGGACCATGATTTGGGGTCAATATTGAGCAGTTTCGCCAGCGCTTTCGCCAGTTCATTAACAGACCCTTTCAGGTCACGAACCATCTTCAGCGCGGCATCGACCTCCGGCTTCCACTTGCCCCAGTCAATCAGGCTGTCGCCGCCTTCCTTCCAGGTCTGATAGTCCTCCCACAGAAGGGCAATCCCCGCCGCCAGCGCGGTAATGAGGCCAATCGGCGACATCCAGAACGTACTGTTCAGAATGCGCAGCGCAATCGTCAGCGCGCCAAACAGCGAGATGAGCTCCCGCGTTTGCTTATCCAGCGATTGCCACCAGGTGATGAGGCCTGATGTTCCTTCAATCAGTCTGAAGAACAGCCGCCCGATAATATCCCCGAGCGCCAGAATGCCTTTTATGGCTTTCGTCAGGGTCTGCTCGATACGCGGGAAGTTGTCCAGGATATGGCGGCGCAGAGTGTCCAGCGAACCCGCAAGCCCACCCGCAAGATTAGAGCCGATTTTGTCACGGGCCATGCCTGCCATCGCGCCAAACTCACGCAGGGAGGTCATAAATTTGTTGGAGCTTCTGGCCGCCTCGTCAGCATTGAAGCCGATAGCTTTCGCCATTGCGCTGTACTGCCCGGAGAAACCACCCACACCCCGGCGCATCGCCATAAGGGTATTTTCGTCAATGCCCAGCATCTGCGCATACTGGTTAGCCCGGTAATACGGCATGCCGCTGAGCTTCTGTCCTACACCTGTAAAAATAGCGGCCATGTCACGCATGTTACCGCTGGCATCCCGTGTCTGTACCCCCAGACGATTCAGAAATCCCTCAGCCCCGGGGTTATTACGGATAAAACGGGCAAGGCTCTCCAGTGACCCGCGCGCAGCGTCCACGCTGCCGCCAACCTGCGAAACCGCATAGCCAATAGACTGAATTCCCTGGACTGTCGCGCCGGTGCGCTGTGACGCCCAGTAAAGATTATCCAGACCAGAGGCGATCTTAGCCGTGAAGGCCACCACGGACAGCGCAGCTCCTTCAACAGCCAGCCCCATTTTGATGACATTTGCAGTTGTACCGGCGAGGACAGAACCGAACTTTTTCGCTCCTGCATCATCCACACTGAAGCCAAGCGAGACGAGGAAATCTTTAATAGTTTCAGCGTTCATTATCCTCTCTCCATTTCTCAATGCGCCGCTGGTTATCCGCTTTTACCGCCAGATGGTCATTCAAGAGAGCAATGTCGTACAAATCGACAGAGCCATCTTTAAGTGCTGTATAAGGAATTAACCCGGCGTCAACCGGATTGAGAAGGTAGGACAGCCCGTCCGGCAGGCTGTTAAACGTCAGCCCTGTTGCAGGCTCTGCGTCGTGCTGGTAAGGGGTGTAGGCAAAAAATTTCCCAGCGAATCGGCGACCACCCGCGCCACCAGATGAAGCATGACCAGCAGGTCAATATCATCAAACATCAGTTCGCCCCGGGTAAATACCGGCACCCATCCGTCCATATGACGCCGCGACACCACCGCAAGACAGGGATGAATAATCGCATCGGTGTCATCTTCGGTCAGGGAAGACAGTTCCTCAGCGATACGCGGGAGCATGGTTTCAAACACCGGTTTTAACTGCTCGAATTTCACGGTGTCGATTTTGCCGTCAGCAGGCAAACGGGAGCGAATGCTCCCGAAATCTGACATCATTCCCGCCAGTACCGGCAGAAGTTTGCGGGTCACTTTCAGCTGGTCAAAAACGCTGAGTTTTGCCACGCGATATTTCACGCCTTTGATTTCGAATTCCATGTATTAAAACTCCCCGAGAACCTGGTCAATCTTGCCGCAGTCAAACACCCACGGCATCGTATTACCGGTTTTAGCGTTGGCGTTATCCGGTTGTTTCTGGAACGCAACACTGCGTGCTGTGATGATGTCGCCGCTGACCTTGTTGCGGATCACGATAACGTTATTCCCCCATGTGGCAGAAGACTGGCTCTGTGCGTTATACGCCAGCGACAATTTTTTATTTGTCGGTGATGTCTTCAGAAGGTTAACGGTAATCGTCCCGCTTTTATCTGCATGGAGGCTGTGCATCACTTCACCATCAGCACCGATGGTCATGGTGTTTTTAGGACCGCCCATCGCAACCACAATCCCCTCTTCAGAACTTGCCGAACCGTACCCGAGGTCAATCGAACCGGTCGGCCCGGTCAGCGTCGCAGTGACATCCATAAAAGAATAGGTAGACATTCACTTCCCCTTAGCGAACAACGTTAATCTGTACGTCAGCGTAATGAACCGCGCCTGCAAGTTTTATTGCAGCCTGAATCACCGGAGCCTTACGGGCTTCACGTTCTGATTGTGCCTGTTCATCCAGCGGCTGGGCGTATACGTAATAACCTTTGGGCAGCGTGTCACCTGATGACAACTGACCAAGGTCGCCCCCGTTCCATACGCCCGGAGCAATCAGTCCATTCTGAACGGCCTGATCCAGTGATTTTTCAACATTTGATAACAGTCGGGTAATACCGGCTTCAGTCTGGGGAACTTTCGTGGTGCTGGTATAAAGCAGGTTATAGAGGTTGGTCTGCACATAATTCTGTAACCAGTCCAAGCCGTGGCGTTCATCAAAGAAATCGCCGTTAGCCATCACTCCCTGCTGGAGGATAGCCGTATCATTCTGGTAGTACACAAATACATTGCAGTTTTTTGCATCAAGTGCCGATGCCTGGCTGACTGTCAGTGTTTCATACCCGACACCCGGCTCCTGCTTAAACTTGAGCGTAATCGCGGTATTACTGCCATTGAAATTAACCGTGAATGCCCGGCCAAATGCAGATAACGCAGCGTATTTATTACCCGATGAATACTGAATAAAACTGCGTGAATATCCGGCGGTTTTCAGTTTTGATGCCAAATCATCTCTGGATGCAGTCTGCAGGCATTTCTCATCGCTTGTCGTAATCGCCAGAATACGGCTTACAGAAGAGGATTCGATCGCCGCAGCCACTTTCAGCCAGTCTGCATCCGGAATATCTGCATCGTCTGCAATCCCCAGCCCATACCATGAAGTATAATCAAGCATGGCATTCACAGCCTGCTCCAGCGTCTCAGGCGTGGCCTGTTCGCTGTCTCCCTTCGTTTTCACCCAACGACCAACAAAAACCTCCTGAGGTTTCGGTGATTGTGAGAAAAACACCTGCGCAGCCTTATATTCTGGTGATTCCACGCCAAAATCTTTTCCAATATCTTCCGCGGCAGAATAACGGCGAATGCGCTCACTTACCGGAATGATTGTGGACGGGCCGAGAATGAGTAATGCACCAAAATTTCGCCCTGATGCTGCACGCGGCGACATGATCACATCAACATTAACAACGTTTGATACAGGCAAGCCCTGTGCCATAGCTTAATCTCCGAAAAAGATGACTGGTGCTTCCACCAGCGATTTAATACCGTACTCGCGCACAACCTTCCGGCGCAGACGCACCGTCATATCGTAGCGGCGGACCCATTGCTGATTAATAAGTTCAGGGAAGGGAGTCAGACCTGTGTAATCGCCAAGAGACAGCCCCAGCGCATTCAGTGCTGCGTTGTTCTGCGGTACAGATATACCGTCACGAAACCGGGACGCATACACCATCCCCGCCGGACCATAAAACGAAGCCATACACTCAATCGTTTCATGCCGCCAGAGCTGAGAGCCATCATCGGTCTGTCTGGTGAATGCCGGACTGTCATCACCTGACCATCCGATAACCCCAAACGCACACCAGTTCGTTTCAGCCGGTAGCAGTGGCGGTTGCTCTTTCTGCCAGCGCGGACGAACCATCCCGGCAGACAGACCGGAAACGTTACGCATCCACTGGCTTAACAGCCTGTCGAGCGCTTCGTCATAATCCGGTTCGCCACTGGTTGGTATCAGCCATCCGTGCTCTGTGCTGGTGTTATTGCTCAACCGGAATTCCCCCATCAAACGGCAGCAACTCACAATGCGCCTGAACGAATCCGGCACCATACGCTGTATACGGGTCGACGAAAGTCACACGATAATCACGGCCCTGATACGTCACGATATCGGCATCACGGCCAGTCTGCCCCTGCGTCAGTCGCTCAGTCGTCACAATCAGAATTGCACCACTGATTACCTGCCCGGCCTGCATACGACGGTTTTCCAGAGAGCGATCAACAGTAACGACTCCGGCAAACTGCTTTTTAACTTCGCTGTCGCTGCCGATCCCGTCCTCATCCACCGTTTGCACACGGCGTGTTACCCACAAATTGAAGTCGCAAAAATCGGGATCAAAAAGCACATCTGTTACATCAAGAGTCGGCATCTTTATCCCTCACAACATGGGTAATCGCTCTGCGATATTGCCCGGTATCAATTAATGGTTTCGCCAGATCGGTTCCGGGAGATTCGCCAGCAGCACGCCGGGCAAGTTCCAGTGTTGCCCCCTTGCGCCCCCGACGAGCCCGGGCTTCAACAGTGCTGTCAGCAAGCGGCGTAAAGCTGGTAATGGTCATGTAACGCCTGACGCCATTAACGGCCAGCGTTCCGGCACGGTTGAGTGCGCTTTCTGCTCCCGCAGCATTACCATCCAGTGCAGCCTGCGCCGCGGCTTTGAGCTGCGGCACCGTCTGCTCTTCTGCCGATTTAACGCCGGGGACCAGGTGAGGTCGTGGCGGGATGTTCTGCTCTGGTGAGCCGTATTCGTTGAGGTAACCGATGCCCGCATTACCAAACGGAACATCATCCCGTTCGCTGTCTTCCGAAGGGATGCCGACCAGCACATCTTTTTTGGTTAACGACCTGAGCGCATCCAGAATGGCCTTAGCGTTATCCACCCTCGTGGTTACACCGCTTTTGAAACTCATAGCTGGCGACCGCCTGCACCGAACATCGTGATCAACTGATAAAATTCAGCGCCATATCGGGTGTTATTCCAGAAACCTGCATCAGGATTCAGCGTCGCGCTGGTGTCATAACTGACGCTTACCTTATCCACGGACTTTGAGGACTGAACACCATTGGTTGAACCGCCCGAACCACCAGCCAGCATCGCCTGGCTGTCTGCCGCCCAGAGCGTCATGTAGTGCGCAACGAACAACCCGGCAAAGTACGGAAACAACTTTTTGCCGGTGACGTTTTCGCTCAGCAGTTCATCGGCCAGATTCAGACGAAACTGGATTTGCGCTTCGGGATATTTGGCAGGGTCAGCAAACTGCGGGAAGTCGCGGCGAAAATCACTTACCGCTGGCAGACTTTGATTCTTTGGCATTTTTTACCTCGTTACGCGCGTCTGTGGCTTTGCCAACGGATACTTCCGCGTGCGCACGAGTGAACCAGTGCGTGGCAACGTCTTCCTCCACAGCATGACGGCCTTTAACAAACTCGCGCCGAGAACCGTCGGGAAGCGTGAGCACAAACGGGGTATGTACGTGTATTACTGCATTATTTTTTGCCATCGGGTCATCCTTAATGGCCCCGCCAGGGGGCCATGTGGCTGTTAAATGCCATCAACGTACGAAATGGTTTCTTTGTACACTGGCTCAACCGCACCCAGCTTGCCGTAGTAAGTGACGATCTGATACAGACCGCGATACTGCACCGGCACGCTCTGAAGCGGAACCAGCGGGTAGCGGACGTATTTTTTATCGTTGGTGTACGCAACCATGCGATCCTTTTTCCCCACACCACGGCCTTTCAGCCATTTAACCGCGCGGATATTCAGCGGAACACCGTTCTGGTGATAGCTGATGGTGTTGGTCTGAAGATACGTCAACAGGGACTGGTTACCCGCAGATGAAACGATGATGCTGGACAACAGAGCAAACTGCTCAGGCGGGATCAGCAAATCACGCGGAACCACAGAGTAACCGGAAGCGGCCCACGCATCAGACAGCGCCTGGTTAATGCTTGCGCGGATTTCGTCCGGTGTTGAGGTTGCCCACGTTTTGGCAGCGTTGTTGACAGGAACACCGTTCAGGGTAACAAGGCCTTTCAGGTTTAATGCGGAATCGCCAACATACACCTGTTCATCGTTATCCATCTGCCATTTCAGTTGCATCCCGTCATACTTCTGCGTATCGATCGGGCGTCCGACCTGCTGAGCAGCCTGCAATTCTATGACCGTCCAGCCAAGTTCCATCCCCCACAGGTTCAGCGGGTTACCGGATTTGCCGATATCCACGTTTACGCCAGCAATAGCGGTTGAGTCTTTGCCTACCCAGTTTTTGCCATTCGGATTTGCACCAGTACCCGCAGCGGCGAAGCTGGTATTCGTCCAGCTGGAAATGTCATCTGCGATAGAGACATCTTCACGCAACTGAATATCGCGGGTCCAGGTGTACCCCACCAGTGGCAGGTTCAGCGTCTGGTCGAGTCGCTCCAGCTCCCCGATGAGAAAGGCACCAGAGCTGTCAACGGTTGCCTGATCAAAAGTAATCATTCGTCTGTTCCTTAAATCTTCCAGGAAATTTCTGCATTGCCGTTAGCATCACCGGCACCTGTGAATTCAGCGTTGGTCAGCACCACGTTTTTGCCACTGACTGACGTGGACATGAATCCACCCAGCGGCACTTTGATGGATTCATCAGTGGAGACGACAACGTATACCGGGTCGCCTTTTTTGATGGTGCTGGCATCAAAATCAGAACCGAGATTAACGGTCACGTAGCCACGCTTCATGGCGTCGCCCGGGAAGTTCTTGCCACTCCCCACCTGGCGAACCATGTCCGGCTGCGAAGTGGTCGGATAAGGGCGCACGTAGATCCCCTTCACCTTGTCTGCGGTATCACCATCAGCCAGCGGCACGAAAAAACCGTCATCATCGTATTTACCAGCCAGGCCATAGGCAGCAAAGGCGTTATCGGATTTAAGGACCACCGGTTCGACGGTTAAGTCCTGCGGGCGAGAAACAGCCCCGGCAATGCCAACAGGCATCCGGTACAGAAATACATTATTCATTTTTTACCCTTTACGGTTTGCCCAGAATTCAGCGTTTTGTTTGTTCAGGGAAGCGATACTGGTCATGCCCATGTTTGGGCGCTGTGCATCGCCGGTGGTGGCGCGGGTGTTTTGCCCTTTGGCAATCTCAGACACGGCATTAAACGCCATGTCGACCGATTGTTTCGGTAATTTGCGGATATCCGCATCACCGACTATCTGGCGAACCAGCGTTTTGTCAGCGGAAGCCAGAACCTCGCGTTTGAACGCGGTCGGTTTCATCTTACGGCTCAGATCGATACCCGGAACGATAACTTCGGCACGCCAGGCTGAGTCACCAGTAATCGTGGTTTCCTCTTCATCGTCCTCGCCGTCACCGGTCGGATTAGCGTCAGGTTTATTATCGTTATCGCCCGTGGTATTTCCTTCCAGCTTAGCCAGCAGGGCTTTCAGTAATGTTTTGAGGTCATCATCACTGTCGCCGGTTGGACCTCCGCCCATCTCTGGTGCTTTGTCCGGTAGCGGTTGCTGCGGGGACAGGTTGATGTTGAGATTAACGCCCTGCGGCAAATCCCCCTCATCTCCTGTAACCGATGCGGGAGCCGACTCCACCAGTTCGTTCATGGTGTCAGCGTCACCCGTTTTGATGGCCGTGCGCATGCGGGTCCACCAGTTTTTCTTTTGATTTGCCATTGTGTCTCTGTCTCCAATTGCACAACGATTTCCGGCTCTGCCTTTAGGGACAAGAGCCACATGGTTTCCGGTAATATCGACCTGCTCGGCTTTACCTGGCTCGGTCTGCTCGTACTCCGCGTCATAGCCACACGACACTTCACGCAGGCCATCTTCGATAAGCTGAATGGCGCTTTCGTCTTTGACGATAAGGTCAGCCAGCATCAAATCAGACAGCTCACCCGTCCCGCGCCGCACATTCTGAAGATGCCCGACAGCAAGCTCTTTCCAGTTCTCGGGATTTACCAGCCGCACATTCCCGTTTTCATCTTCAGGATGCAGGATCGTGATGCTCATCCCTTCGAATGAGGCGAGCGTGGCCGGATGGAATACCTGCTCAGGAGAACGCGTTACGACTATCTCACCGAGCTTGTCGGGTTTGAGGTTTGGCAGATCGGCAGCGCCGTAGAGCTGCTTACCCGTTCGACCTATCGGCACGTCTTTGCACAGCAGCGAGCCGTCAGCCAGCTGATAGCGGGTTTCCCCCAGCCGGGTATTGAAAAAATATTTCATGGTTTACCTGCGATTCAGGCGAGATAAGAATGAGGGTTGGGGAAGACGATTTCTTTGTAACAGCGGCAGTTCGGCAGCTCACCAGCGTGACCGGTCATACCGTCAAGCGTTGGAGGTCGGCCCCATTCGACAAACTTACCTTCCATCTCCCGATGAGAATGCCGGACGTCGCCATCTTCGGCTGTACGCCAGATATAACCATTCGAGCCGATTGACAGCGCACGCGCCTGATCGAGCGCGCCGGTTGCGCGTCCAAGCTCGGTACGGGCGATAAGGTTCGCTCGTGAGCGTGACACGTCACCGGACGCAGCTATCTCTTTCGCGAATGGCTCAGCGCGGCCACCAGTCACAACGGCCTCGATGGCTTTGTTCTGAATGTCATACACCCGATCGGCGGCCTCAAGAGGTAGCGATTTGATGTACTTAATCTGCTCGGCAACGATGGATTTCATCACCTGGCCTACCGGGGCGCGGTCAACCATGTTGCGCAGCTCTGCACTGATGTTCCGGCTGTGCTGACGCCACTGCTTTTCATTCTGGCGCGCAATGTCGGCGGTAAAGTTCTCAGCAACCTTCGTCGCCCAGGGGGTGATGATTTCGCTGTAGCGCTCCAGCGCATCCATGATTTCGGTGACGCTATCGTTTGAACCATCGTAGCGCCCATTTACGATATCCCCGACCGCCCGCGCTATCTGCCGTAGGCTCGTTCGATATCGGATCTCCGCCTGGCGACTCTGGCGGGTTGTCGCCAAGTTCGCCGATGCCTGGCGGCGCTTCGTCTTCGGCATTCTCTATGTCCTCGTCGGTAATGGATGCCCCGATGCCGGTGACGTCAGAGTTTTCGCGCAGGTCGGTCATTGCCGCCTTACGCGTCATCAATCCGTCGCCCAGCGCGGTGCTGATCGCGTTGGTGGTATTTACGGCCACCGTTGAGCGGTCAACGTCAGACATTTGCCATAGCGGGTTAAACTCAAACGTGAAATCGTCCGGCAGTGGCTTACCGAGTTCCGAGCGGTGCATAATGTCCAGTATCCGGCGCATCGGCAGCCGTAAGCGGCGCTCCTGCAATGAGCTCACCCGGTCGTAATAGTTGGCAAGATCTGCATCACCGGTAGAAAATCCTTTCGGGGACTGTCCGAACAACCGCACCAGTGGAATACCAACAGCGCCACTAATCTGTTCTGCAAACTGCGATAGGATGTCATCCAGACCACTGAAGCTGTACTGATGCGTTTCAAACTTATCCCGCGAGTCCATGAGCGTCATGCCTTCATTGCTCTGGAACTGTCGAATCAGGTCGATATTCTTCAGCAACGCTTCATACGCAGGACCACCAAGTGCGATAAGCTCGCGTAGCTTCTCCACGCTGTAGGTACGCAAATGCGCTTTGTAGACCAGCTGCGCCGCGCCGACAGTGGCGCTGTCGAACGCAGTAAGCCGATCCCAGATACGCTCTACAACCGACATTCCCCATTCGTTTTCGGTCATCTTCTGCTGGAATGGCAGCGTCACCCCGTCGAAGCGAATCAGGCGGCTGTGATGGATGCGCCAGGCTGGAATGCCCGTGGCAGTGGTCACCACGTCGTAAAACTCAGGTTTGCCGAGATCCGGCCCCATCTCTTTAATGCGGCGGGTCAGGACCGGGTTAATCATCCAGCGGTCGAGCGGGAGAATGCCCTTAAACTTGCCTTCTCCAATGGTTTCGAGCCGCAGCGGGGTCATTGGTGCCTGCCCCTCGATCATGATGAAGCCGACCGCGCCGCCGTAGAGGCGCGACCATTTCAGCACGTCGTTCAGCGCATCCCAGATCTGCAACTCATCCAGCTGCGCTTCCAGGGTGCCACGGTCTTTGGCGTCAATCTCCGAAGTGATGCGAATGCCTTTCCGGGTCATATCGTCCGGGATAGCGTCGACCGCTTCGCCGATGATCCAGGACGAACGATAGGACCATTCCACCAGCATGCGGTTGCGGCTGGTGAAGTTAGCCCGGTAGGTCGATGCTGAGTGCTGGTTAGGCGTCTGCATCCCTACGCGGGCAATAAAATTCTCATAACCATCAGCTGTGGCCTGCGCAGTTCGCCGCAGGGCTTGTTTGTTTCGTGCCATCAGGCCTGTCTCCCTAGCAGCTCCCAGATGTTCAGGGCTGAATTTATTGGGGCATAGTTGATCATCACCGAGTCGGCAAGGTTTGGCGATCGGGTTCCATCAGGCTGTTTATCAATAACGATTTTTCCCACACCATTAATGGAATAGGTCGGCTGCGAAAGCTCGATGATGAGTTTATCTTTGAGTGCCATGCTACTGCTGATTGAGATGATTTCGTCCGGGTTGTAAGCCATACCTTCAACCACGGCGCGCCAGGTATTCTGAAAAAGTTTACGTAACCGCCACCAGCTCTGGGCTTTGGCGTTAGCGAAGAAGTCCTTGTTCAGACGTGCGGCTTGCCCGTTGTCCCCGCGAACAGCTTCATCATCCGGATCAAATACCGCGCCACTACCTCGAAACGGTGTGGCAAGTATTGACGGTCGACGCGCAGCGTTACGCAGTTCGTTGATAGCGCGTGCATCGCCGCGAACGCCAGCGCCCAGCCCGTCCTCGTCAAAGCGAAACTCTTCGAGGTTGTCCTGTTCGCAAAAGCCGAAAACCTTCTCGACGGACTGATAAATGTCGCTGCCCACACCGGACCATTCCCGCACATTTTCCAGGAGGAAGCCATGACGGGTGGAAAAGGCATTTTTGTCCCTGCCTTCGTCGGCGACATCCATCGCGCCAAGTCGTTTGCCTGTTGGCTGGATACCCAGTTTGATATGCGCATCAACGGCAGCCTGTACCCATTCGGATGGAATCAGAACGCCTTCCGCTGATGCGCTGTAGTTCAGATCAAGTTCCTGTGCCACCACCACCGGATTATCGATTTTCTCGCATTCCCTGCGATACCACTCTTCATCCTTGCGAGGATCATCCCGCCAGTGGAATGTGAATACCGGTATCTTCCCGCCATGACGCTTCTGAGCGAACGGGTTAGCCATGCCGTTAACTGAACTCAGGTCGATACGGCAACGCGTCGTTTGTGACAACGCCGCATCAATCAGCAGAGGACGCTGAAGGAATGCAGCCTCATCAACCAGATAAAGCGTGGTACGGTCACCACGACCAATATTATCGCCAGCCTCGCCTTTGATAACGGCACCAGTTTCAGGAAACTCAACACGCATATATGGCGCATGCTTCTTCTCGCTCCACGAACCGCGAAACTCTACAGGTAGCGTTTCCACGAACTTGCGCGCCTTCCAGAACAATGCTTTCGGGTCACCGGTGCTGTCGACGTATTCCTCTTTACGGGAACCGAAACCGATAACCATTTCTTTGTTGAAGAGACAAAGCGAGCAGGCCAGTCCGATCGCGGTCCAACTGAGCCCCATTTCACGGGATTTTTCGGTAATACCATTCTCCCGATTGCTCCAGCGTTCCATAATCCAGTGGATCCACTCCTCCTGCTTAGGGAAGAGTAAAAACGGAATGGTCACCGGCAGGCCATAATCAATATTACGCGGGTCCGTTGTCATGCCCCAGTCGATGATGAACTGAGCCGGATTGGTTCGGTAAAACTGTTTTAGTGCAGGCAATATTTCAGGATTCTGGCGAATGCGCTGTAGGCGTTCCATCCGCCATTCAAAAACCATCTGGTAATCAGGATGTTTAAAATCGAAGGGGAATGGTAACGGCATACTTAGCCCATCATTTTTCTATACGCCTCTGCAGCCTGCTCCGGCGTTAAGTTGGTAATTTCTGTTCTGACTGGTCCTCCATCAGCGCCAGTAACTTCATTTTTGACGTTGTCTTTAAACGCCTGAACAGAAACATGACGCCCAAGCAATTCAAGATTTTTAACCTTATCAGGCCATTTGATTTTCTTCAGAAGTGCGGCGCTATCTGCGGATACCATCTCCACGACATCCATTCCTGATAGCGTTGTGCGCCATACCTTAGGCCAGTCTTTGATGGGTTTTAACTCACCGTTTTGCAGGAGAATGTCGAGCACATCCATCTGGTCGATTTCAATAAGGCGATTAAGTACGTATTCTGCATTTATTCCAACAGAGTCATTGCGTTGTGCTTTCAATTCGGAGATTCTGAATTGTATGTCAGGTTTTGACATGTTTTCGGACGCAGTACGGTTGGCTGTCTTTGCGCTGTACCCCGCCCGAATAGCCGCTTGCGTGGCGTTTAAATCGATGAGGTACTCGCGACAGAACATTTCTTGCTTGTCGGTGAGTGCCATTACTTTTCCTAACACTGAGGTAATTTATTCTTGGACAGTTACTACATAACTATCAATGCAATACAAATCATGCTTGCGAAGAGCAATGGTTTTTACTTGATCGCCTGGTCTAATCAAAACCGCACAGCAAGCTCGAAAGAAGAGCTTGCTCGTATTTTGGCGTCAGAATTTAGTATCACTAATCTCGAAGCTACCAACTACGTTGCCGATCTGAACTAACTTTTTTGCGGCCATCAAATCGGAACTGCTGTAGTTGATGGCCAATCATTCCTGCTAGCTAATTCGTTACTCTGTTGTTTATTCTGCTGGTTTTTCTGTCTACTCTGCAGGTATCTTCAACGACTCATTCCAAATGGTCAGGTGGTTATTGTGCGCTGAGATGCGCGTTGAAATTCAGATGTGAAAAAAGCCCCGCATCGCGAGGCTCATTAAATGGACTTTGTGATTTGCAAAAAAATTATTTCAGGCATTGCGTCCTGATGTATTCCTGCAGGTAGTTAACCTGCGCGGTTATCTTGTCGATTCCACTTCGGAGACGGTAATAATTGAGTTCAGCATCTGCTGTAAGTCTTGGGCTTTCTCCATCGCCCATGCCGCTGGCTCCGGTCGTTGACTTTGCACAGGTGGCGGCGACTTGCAGGCGCTTACGCCCAGCAGAAACATCAGCACGGAGACTTTCGATAGTCGCGTTAGCATCAGCAAGCTCCTTTGTGTATCTGGCGTCGAGTTCTGCTACATCACGTTGACGCTTCTGCATATCAGCGATGATGGATGTGGCTTTATTGCGCTGCTCTTTGTAGGTCATGGCGTTATCACGGTAATGATTAACAGCCCATGACAGGCAGACGATGATGCAGATAACCAGAGCGGAGATAATCGCGGTTACTCTACTCATTGTTGCCCCCACAAACAGACTTCACGCTCAATCTCACGGCGAGTCATCAGCCCTTTCCATTGCTTACCGCCAGCGTATGTCCAGCGCCGTAGCTGATCACATGCGCCTTTGATATCGCCCTGGTTTATTTTGCGAAGAAGCGTCGATGTTCTGAAATTTCCAGCACCAACGTTGTAAACGAACGAGTAAAGAGCGCCGCGCGTTGTTTCCGGTATATCGACTTTGATGTACGGGTTAATTTGTCTGGCGACAGTGGCAAGGTCTTTATTCAGGAGGGCTTTGCATTCTGCTTCGGTATACGTTTTACCGAGCATAATGTCTTTTCCGGTATGCCCGTAACATACAGTCCATACGCCAACAATATCTTTATATGGTATGTAGCTGACACCTTCCAGACCATCGTCACCACTCGGACCAGTGATAAGCACAGACGCTATGGCAACAGCCCCACCACCAATAGCAGCTGCAACAGCCTTGCGTAATGATGGCGACATTATTCACCTCTCGCAGCCTTACGCTTGTCTTCTCTGATTTTGAAGTACAGATTTGTCAGATAAGTCAGGAAGCCCAGAACCAGACTTCCCAGCACACCAATTGCAGCCCACTGTGACGGACTGACCTGATCCAACCACTGTAAAAACCAGTATCCCGCACTACCCGCGGATGTTCCGTAGGCAATGCCAGTAGAGATTTTGTCCATTGATTTCATAGCAACGCCTCCGCAAGTAACGGATTGCGTAGTTCTTATATTGGGAAGGGGAAAAAAGAAGGCCGCGGCATAACTATCACTGATGAGTTCAGGATAGCCAGTGGCTACGGCTCAGTTATGGTGCTGGTTAACGGACTTGAACCGCTACCCATTCGCTTACAAGGCGACTGCTCTACCATTGGAGCTAAACCAGCATATTTGGCGGGACAGCGTGGACTCGAACCACGATAAGAAGGTTAACAGCCTTCCGTAATGACCTTTATACGACTGACCCAAATAAAAAAAGCCACCGTTGCAACTTAAGAGTCACTAACGGCAGCTTATGCCAATAGTGTTGCTCATTTGCTCAATGATGTCAACACGTTCTATGCTACATGTTTAATTTTCTCTACACGTTTCCGATTTTTAAACGCACTATCCAGAACCGGGTAAATCATAAACAACGAGGCATTAAGGATTTCGTCAACTTCCCGTCGACAGGTTGCGAGCGATGGTTTTTGAATGCGCCCGCCGCCACGGCATAACATCTTGCGAGGTCTTGCGACGCGATGATAGTAAGATGCAATGGCGTGCTTGGAAGAGCCATGAGCGTAGTAGCTGAGGAGGATTCCAAAGGCTTTCTTGTCAATGTACATGACGGAATCGACGACCTGAGAAATCAACATTCCATCATCATCATTACACATTGGCCTTGTCATAACTCTTCCCGGCTCTACGCTCTCCATGAACTTCGCTATTACGCTGCTCATGCGCTTTTCCAGACGACCTGAATAAACCCATGCGCCCCACAGTTCAAGCCAGCCATTCAGCCACTCATGCTGTTCTTTGGTGAGGTTTAGTTCTCTTATGCCCACGCGCCTTCTCCCTGTACCTGAATCAATGTGAGATTTCCGCAGAATACTGCCCCAGTATCGATATACATCTGGTTGGCAAATTTGAGTGGTTTCACTGCTGGCGTATGACCAAAGATGAACGTGTCCGCGCCTTTGATTTCTTTCACGATCCCGTTTTGTGAGTTGCTGATTCGTTCGCGGTTCCAGATTACCTGCTGATGATCAACTGGCTTTCCAAACTCGTATTCGTCAAAGGGATAATCGGCGTGGCAGATAACATATTTTTTATCTTTGCTCACCAGTTCGATGATTAACGGAAGTTCATCTGCTTTATGGGCAAGAGCTTTAGCCAGAATTTCTTTGTCGTAATCGAGATTAAAGAACCAGCCACCGCCATTAAGCAGCCAGTGATTAACGTTTCCACGCTCTGATAAGCCATCAATCATCATTTGCTCATGGTTTCCACGTACAGCTCTGAACCAGGGGAATGTGATTAATTCCAGGCATTCAACGTTCTCTGCACCACGATCAACCAAATCGCCCACCGAGATAAGCAGGTCTTTTTTGTTGTCGAATCCAATCGTATCCAGTTTGTTCATCAGGTTCGTGTAGCATCCGTGCAGATCGCCAACTACCCAAATATTTCGGTATTTGCTGCCATCAATTTTTTCGTAATAGCGCATCTCTTTCACTCCATCCGCGATGAACCATGAGAACGTCGTTGACGATGGCGTGCATTTTCCCGTCTTTATCATCAACGTATTTTCTGACCGTACCGCGACTACATTTCAGTCTGCGTGCTACTTCTGTCTGATTTCCGTATGCTTCAACGAGCATGTCTGGAATGGTTTTTACTGAGAACGTCATGCGGCCTCACTTCTGCTATTTCGCAGGTCTTTGAGTTTCTGTTGGTACTCTGCCTTGATCGCCTTGCACTCTTCGATAGTCCAGCGATGGCGGTTATGGTTTGATTCGATTTCGTCTACTGCTTCCTGCCCGATGCGGCTAATCAGTTCGACGCGATACGGAACGAGATTTCCGCTTTTGTGCTGGTTGCACACCACGCATTGCTTGTGAATATTGCGTTCATTAAATCGGAGTTGAGGTGCCGCAGCAGTTGTCCGGTAATGTCCGGCATCCCACTGAGCAGACGTGAGCGTTCCGCACGAGATACATGGTAAGTCGCGGTCTCTTTCTCTGATGAAGGCGTTTACGGCTTGTTGGGCTTGTTTAATCCAGTAACTGCGGGGCTTTAAGGCGAGTTTTCGAATCTTAAGTTTATCTTTCTGTTTCTGCTCCTCTCGTCGTCGTTTCTTCTCTGCTGCTTTTTCCGCTTTTTCGCGTTCTTTACTTCGTCGTTCGAGTGCTATCTTGGTTCCACACTCTGGAGAGCACCACCACTGATTAGCGAATGCAGGGTGAAACCATTCCCGGCATTCATCGTTTTTACATCGTCTTCGCGCTGGTTTAGCCATCATCTTCTTCCTCGTGCATCGAGCTATTCGGATCGCTCATCAGTTCTGCGCAGCAGTGCTCACACACGTGAACTTCCAGCACATGCAGCTTCTGACCGCAGTTAGCGCACGTTAAAGCTCGCTCGACGCTTTCTTGTTCGTAACTTCGATTTTGGTCAATCACCTTGTTTTCCTCGCACGACGTCTTAGCCACCGGATATCCCACAGGTGAGCCGTGTAGTTGAAGGTTTTTACGTCAGATTCTTTTGGGATTGGCTTGGGTTTATTTCTGGTGCGTTTCGTTGGAAGGTATTTGCAGTTTTCGCAGATTATGTCGGTGATACTTCGTCGCTGTCTCGCCACACGTCCTCCTTTTCCTGCGGTAGTGGTAACACCCCTGTTGGTGTTCTTTCACACCGGAGACACCATCGATTCCAGTAAGGTTGATTTGGTCGGAAGCGGTTATCTTCTTTGCATTCACCGCACCGATAACATCGCATCATGCAGCTTCCCTCCCGAAGTCGAAATCAAGCTGCCCTCCAAATATTTCGCATGACTCAGAACAAGAGCCGGTATCGAATCTTTTAGCTCGTACCATGTCCTGATACAGGGCTTGATAATCATTTTCTGAATACATTTTCGCGATACCGTCCAGCGACATTCTTCCTCGGTACATAATCTCCTTTGGCGTTTCCCGATGTCCGTCACGCACATGGGATCCCGTGATGACCTCATTAAAAACACGCTGCAATCCCTCCTCATCTTTGCAGGCAAGTCCGATTTTTTGCGTTGATTTTTTAATGCAGAATATGCAGTTACCGAGATGTTCCGGTATTTGCAAATCGAATGGTTGTTGCTTCCACCATGCGAGGATATCTTCCTTCTCAAAGTCTGACAGTTCAGCAAGATATCTGATTCCAGGCTTTGGCTTTAGCCGCTTCGGTTCATCAGCTCTGATGCCAATCCACGTGGTGTAATTCCCTCGCCCGAAATGGTCATCACAGTATTTGGTGAAGGGAACGAGTTTTAATCTGTCAGTGCAGAACGCGCCGCCGACGTATGGAGTGCCATATTTCTTTACCATATCGATAAATGGCTTCAGAACAGGCATTCGCGTCTGAATATCCTTTGGTTCCCATACCGTATAACCATTTGGCTGTCCAAGCTCCGGGTTGATATCAACCTGCAATACGGTGAGCGGTATATCCCAGAACTTCACAACTTCCCTGACAAACCGATATGTCATTGGATGTTCACAACCTGTATCCATGAAAACGTAATGCACGTCTTTACCTGCCCGTCGCTTTTGCTCCATTAGCCAGAGCAAATATGCTGACGTCCTGCCACCGGAGAAACTAACGACATTTATCATGCAGCCCTGTCTCCCCATCTCGCTTTCCACTCCAGAGCCAGTCTCGCTTCGTCTGACCACTTAACGCCACGCTCTGTACCGAATGCCTGTATAAGCTCTAATAGCTCCGCAAATTCGCCTACACGCATCCTGCTGGTTGACTGGCCTATTACCACAAAGCCATTCCCGGCAAGGTTAGGAACAACATCCTGCTGCTTTAATGCTGCGGTAAACACACACTTCCAGCTTTCTGCATCCAGCCAGCGACCATGCCATTCAACCTGACGAGAGACGTCACCTAAGCAGGCCCATAGCTTCCTGTTTTGGTCTAAGCTGCGGTTGCGTTCCTGAATGGTTACTACGATTGGTTTGGTTGGGTCTGGAAGGATTTGCTGTACTGCGTGAATAGCGTTTTGCTGATGTGCTGGAGATCGAATTTCAAAGGTTAGTTTTTTCATGACTTCCCTCTCCCCCAAATAAAAAGGCCTGCGATTACCAGCAGGCCTGTTATTAGCTCAGTAATGTAGATGGTCATCTTTTAACTCCATATACCGCCAATACCCGTTTCATCGCGGCACTCTGGCGACACTCCTTAAAAATCAGGTTCGTGCTCATCTTTCCTTCCCGTTCTTCCCTGGTAGCAAACCGGTAATACACCGTTCGCCAGACCTTACCTTCGATAACCAGAAGACCTGCCCGTGCCATTTTAGCCGCGGCCTGATTTATGCTGGTTACTGTTGCGCCTGTTAGCGCGGCAACGTCCGGCGCACAGAAGCTATTATGCGTCCCCAGGTAATGAATAATTGCCTCTTTGCCCGTCATACACTTGCTCCTTTCAGTCCGAACTTAGCTTTGATTTCTGCGATCTTCGCCAGAGCCTGTGCACGATTTAGAGGTCTACCGCCCATGACAGGAAGTTGTTTTACTGGTTCAGGGATCGCCTCACCACGGTTAATTCGCGCTGTCATACAGGTCAGTTCATCGGCAGCCTTGCGCCGTAATTCCGCATCAGTAAGCGCATTGGCCCGCATGTTCTGATACAGGTTGGTAACCAGCCAGTAGTGCGCGTTTGATTTCCACGGATAAGACTCCGCATCCGGATACAGGCCTCGCTTCCGGCAATACTCGTAAACCATATCAACCAGCTCGCTGACGTTTGGCAGTCCGGCGATAACGGATGCTTCTTCCCGGCACCATGCAACAAACTGCCCGGGTGATGGCAGAAATGGTCGATTCTGCCGACGGGCTACGCGCATTCCTGCGTTAACCTGTTCCATCGTGGTGATCCCGTTTTCCCGAAAAGCCAGAACCCACTGGCGACGGATTTCGTTCACTTCGTTCTGGTCCCGGTTAGCCAGGCTCGCCGGGAAAGTTGCCAGTAACTGGCTGAACACACCATTGATGATCTGCGCTACCTGTTGTACCTGCGGCTTTTCGTCGTACTGTTCCGGCATGTTGTTGGCGATCCGACGCATCTGCTCACGGTCAAAGTTAACCATCTGTGCGGCGATGTTTTTCATAAATCCACCCCGTAAATCCAGTCAGTGTTTGTCAGGTCGAGTTTTGGTTTGCTGGCTGTCACGCCTGCCTGTTGCTTGTTACGGTTGATTTCGAGCTGGGTCCACTTGTCGCGGAGTTTGGCCGGACTCAGCACGTTACCGGACCAGAAGTTGTCCTGGCAGGCCCAGCGGAAAAGCACACACATATCGCGGTGGTTACGTCCGTCACGTTCACGCATCAGGCGGATATCGTTAGCCCACCCAGCAAAATTCGGTTTTCTGGCTGATGGTGCGATAGTCTTCACCATGTCAAACATCCACTCTGCGGCGGTCAGGTCTTCTGCTGTCCCCCACTTGCTGCCGCTCTGAATTGCAGCATCCGGTTTAACCACAGAAAGATCGTTTTCTGGCTGGTCAGAGGATTCGCCAGAATTCTCTGACGAATAATCTTTTCTTTTTTCTTTTGTAATAGTGTCTTTTGTGTCCCCCTGTTTTGAGGGATAGCAATCCCCCAATTTGAGGGATGTTTTATCCCTCGTTTTAGGGGATTGTCCCTCGTTTTGAGGGATACACCATTCTGAGATGTTTTTATTTGGTCCAAACATGCCGCCTTGCTGCTTGATAATATTCATTCTGACGAGTTCTAACTTGGCTTCATTGCACCGTTTGACAGGTAACTTTGTAATCTCGCTAAGTTGAGAATCGGTGATTCTGTCCATTGGTTTATTCCACCCATAGGTTTTACGCAGAATGGCAAGCAGCACTTTAAACTGTCGCTTGGTCAGATCTGCGCCTGAATAAGCCTCAAGCAGCATATTTGATAGTCTGGCGTAACCATCATCGAGATCTGCCACATTACGCTCCTGTTCGGCAAAGTTACCTCTGCCGAAGTTGAGTATTTTTGCTGTATTTGTCATAATGACTCCTGTGGATTGATCCAGTCTTTCTACATCAGGCCTCAAAACTGTTGCAGCAGTCTTGAGGCTTTTCTTTTGTCAGCACCATGGCTACTTTCTTTGCTAGCTTTGCTAATTCCTCGTCTTCAACACCCCACTCCAGCACAGCCAGAAGCATGGCCATCTTTGGGATAAAGCTGTCTTTCCATCGCGAAATTTGCGATTCATTAATCCCTAACGCGTCGGCAACCTTTCGCTGACCACGTGCAGCAATTCGATTCAGGATGTTGCTTGTAATTGCATTCGCTTTCTTGCGAGTACTTGTAAGTTGCATATGTAAGTATTTCCTTAACAAATAAGAAGTTATGCGCATCAAATTATGCGCGTTGTATTCCCGCATTTCGGCGGGAATGATGACCATGACTGTTAAAGAGCGGTGTTACTATTTGTTTTTCTTGTTGCTTGGGAAAGGACGAACTTCCTCTCCAATCACACTGCCATCAGGCTTTACCGTAACCATGATGTTACGGCCTGCCAGAATGGCCTTGCTGATAGCGCACTGGATTACACCAAAGTCACTGGCTGCTTTAGCCTGTCCATGGATTTTGGCGTAATCGGCAAGTGTCATTCGAATCATATGCACTCTCCGTTATTAACCATGAACAAAGAATACTACAGGTATTCAAAGCAATCAATACTCAGGGTATTTTTAGTTTAAGTACCTTAGCTATTAGAATTAAGCTATGGAAAATAAAAAATCACTGACGACAGAACAGCTCGAAGACGCTAAGCGGCTTAAGGCTTTGTATGAGTCAAAAAAGAAAGAATTGGGAATAACCCAATACTCAATCGCTGATGAACTGGGTATCACCCAAGGAGCGGTAGGGCATTATCTTAATGGCAGAAACGCGCTAAACGTTGAGGTTGCATCTGGTTTTGCACGATTGTTGCAAGTCTCAATTGCTGATTTTAGCCAGTCAATTGCTGCCAAGGTTGCAGAACAGGCAGAAAGCCTTAAGAGCGATGCCAACGTAAGGTATGCAGGGGAATACAGAGCAGGAAAGAGGTATCCGGTGTTAAGCAGTATCCAGGCTGGCTCGTGGTGTGAAGCATGCGAACCATACACCATTAAAGACATAGATGTTTGGCTTGAGTCTGACGCGCATATTCAAGGTAATGCGTTCTGGCTTAAAGTGGAAGGTGATTCAATGACGGCACCGGTTGGGTTAAGCATTCCAGAGGGAACATTCGTTCTTTTCGATACCGGAAGGGAGGCGGTCAACGGCAGCTTGGTCATAGCAAAACTTTCTGACTCTAACGAAGCAACATTCAAGAAGCTGATAATCGACGGCGGAAATAAATACCTCAAGGGACTTAATCCTGCATGGCCTCTCGTGCCAATCAATGGAAACTGCAAGATTATAGGCGTTGCAATTGAGACAAAACTAAGGCTGGTTTGATCACGCAAGGGGCGCTTATGGTTGGAACCGCTATAGCAAGCTTTTTTGGGATGTTGGCAATCTCGACAATTTACGGCTTAGCGCATGCTTTTATTGCGAAATCTCTATCAGAAAAAATAAGCCAGGCTTGGGCGCATAGATCAGCTCGTTTCATGATTCTGGTGATCATAGCAATACAAGGGATATCTGCATTTATCCTCTATGGATCAAGCTTATACCTATTGTATCAAGGCGCGACATTTACGCCTTATACCAGTGATTACGGAACTCTATACGATGGTAGTGAAGACATCTCTATGGCTTGGATCGTCTTTGGTTTATCTATGGCCGTGTCTGTTGTAGCAGACATCATTAAGGTAATTCTCGTCTTAACCTTCGCTGACTAACCCATAATCCCGGCAGCAATAGCTATCGGGATCCACTTCACATATCCCGCATAAAAAGCACTGAACAAGCAGACGCCGAAAAAATAAATATCCTTTGTATTCATTTGCTTATCATTATTTCACCAAACATAAATACCTTGGGTATTTACAAAATAAAATACCTACAGTATTCTTTAGCCATCAGCAGGACGCTGGTAGCCAAACGGAACAGATTGGCAGGCTCTTTAACATTGATGGGATTGTCCCGCCGAAATGCGGGAACCAAAGAGTAGTTGGCTTTGGGGTGACGTGAAGTGCAGCTGCACGACGGCAACCGGAAGATAAGCACCCGGCGCGTCACCGCCAAAGTCAATTCCATAGGCGAAATGCAGCCGCCAAACACAGCCAATGCTGCACATGCAACAGGAGGATTTATGTGAATGCATAACTTCAAAACCGAGGTTAATTAAATCTCTCGATCCGAGCATCGACCTATTAGGTGGCGAGATGCTCTTTCTGCCCCTCAATTCGAGGGGCCAGAAACCACTTTGCAATCACTATCAATTCCAAAGTTGTTTCATCGGAGGTCAACATGACAGTAGTCATTACATATCTGGCTGACGATAACGCCAGAAATCGCCGCAGAGCACGCAGACAGGCTCAACGTGAACAGGCGATGCAAGAGCAGCGATTGGCGCGAAAAATTGCGCTAAAGCTCTCTGGTTGCGTCAGAGCAGACAAAGCAGCATCACTCGGAAGTCTTCGCTGCAAGAAAGTTGATGAATGCAGTGGAAGTGTTTGCCTGCCAAACGTAGCCATTTACGCGGCAGGCTACAGGAAATCAAAACAACTGACGGCGAGATGATAAATCATTTGCTAATTACTTGTTTTTGCCATGCTTATCCTGAGCGATAAGTTCATCCATAAGACTGTCTTTCTTCCCAGCAAACCTAATGTAGCACTTATTTCTATAGCGTTCCGGGATAACAAAACGGTCGATTTCAGGATATCCAGTAGCAGAAGGTATCCGAATAAGAAGCCCTTTTTCGAGCAATGAGATTGCTTCAGGGCTTCCCTTTTCTGTCTTTAGCTGGTTATTCGCGGCTACAGCGAATGCCAAATACGCTCTTTCTCCAAGAGTTAACGAATCAAACAAATCTTGCACATATTTTTCTTCTTTAGATTTGCGCTTCTGAGCAGCGGATACCTCAATTCTTTCAGTCACAGCGTGATAAGCGGAATTAACAACACCGTTAAGCACATAGCTAACGCAGAACAACAGGATGTAATACATCCAATAATGAGGAAGGATTTCTGGATTATGCAGGTTTATCCATTCTTTTACGCTTACCGGCATAACAATAATCAATATGATCAGGATGATTAGCATATGAATCAACTGTTTAAGTGTCATTCCTTGCAGGAAAAAATGCATTAGTTCCTGCCACCATGAGTTGTTCATCGGCGTTTCTCTTTTGCTCTCTGTAGGGGTGAATAGAGTTTATCCGATTTCTCGCTGTAGGGGTACACGAGAACCACCGAGCCTGATGTGGTTAAAAGACAGGCACAATCTTTACTACCGCAATCCACTATTTAAGGTGATATATGGAAGAAGAATTTGAAGAGTTCGAAGAGCATCCCCAGGATGTGATGGAACAATACCAGGACTATCCTTATGACTACGACTATTGATAAAAATCAATGGTGTGGACAATTCAAGCGATGCAATGGATGCAAGCTGCAATCGGAATGCATGGTTAAGCCTGAAGAAATGTTTCCTGTAATGGAAGATGGGAAATATGTCGATAAATGGGCAATACGAACGACGGCAATGATTGCCAGAGAACTTGGTAAACAGAACAACAAAGCTGCCTGATAGTGGCCTTTATTTTTGGCATAAATAACAGAATAAACACTGCACTGTGTATTCATTCCAACGAGTGAATACACGGAGCAATGTCGCTCGTAACTAAACAGGAGCCGACTTGTTCTGATTATTGGAAATCTTCTTTGCCCTCCAGTGTGAGGGCGATTTTTTATCTATGAGGATATGAATAGATGTCAAACATCAAAAAATACATCATTGATTACGACTGGAAAGCATCAATAGAAATTGAAATCGACCATGACGTAATGACAGAGGAAAAACTTCACCAGATTAATAATTTCTGGTCAGACTCTGAATACCGACTCAATAAACACGGCTCTGTATTAAATGCTGTATTAATCATGCTGGCGCAACATGCTCTGCTTATAGCAATTTCAAGCGACTTAAATGCATATGGTGTTGTGTGTGAGTTCGACTGGAATGATGGAAATGGTCAGGAAGGATGGCCTCCAATGGATGGTAGCGAAGGAATAAGAATTACCGATATCGATACATCAGGAATATTTGATTCAGATGATATGGCTATCAAGGCCGCCTGAGTGCGGCTTTACCGCATACCAATAACGCTTCACTCGAGGCGTTTTTCGTTATGTATAAATAAGGAGCACACCATGCAATATGCCATTGCAGGGTGGCCTGTTGCTGGCTGCCCTTCCGAATCTTTACTTGAACGAATCACCCGTAAATTACGTGACGGATGGAAACGCCTTATCGACATACTTAATCAGCCAGGAGTCCCCAAAAATGGATAAAAAACTTATGGCTATCCAGACTAAATTCACTATCGCCACTTTTATTGGCGATGAAAAGATGTTTCGTGAAGCCGTCGACGCTTATAAAAAATGGATATTAATGCTGAAACTGAGATCAAGCAAAAGCATTCACTAACCCCCTTTCCTGTTTTCCTAATCAGCCTGGCATTTCGCGGGCGATATTTTCACAGCTATTTCAGGAGTTCAGCCATGAACGCTTATTACATTCAGGATCGTCTTGAGGCTCAGAGCTGGGCGCGTCACTACCAGCAGATCGCCCGTGAAGAGAAAGAGGCAGAACTGGCAGACGACATGGA
>Ga0129316_1000277_pt1 | contig 32390 bp, 33 predicted proteins | sample Cm1ome_2_FD_94429 | JGI IMG/M metagenome (GOLD analysis project Ga0129316, IMG submission 94429) | Eastern black-and-white colobus group fecal microbial communities from Wisconsin, USA - Cm1022B metagenome | ecosystem: Host-associated > Mammals > Digestive system > Large intestine > Fecal...
CGACCTTGCCATAGCCTATGCCCCCGATATCACCCCCGCCTCGGCGTTGAACCGCCTGGCGTTGTGGATACATCATAATGCGGCGCTGCACGAGGCTTTGCTGCTGGCCGGCTATCAAGTACGCCAACGCATGTTCACCTCGTTGCAGGTGGAGCTTATTTTCCGGTATTTGGGGAGACCCTGACAGGAAGGGAAAACGTGACTATTCACGTGCCCTTGCGTGACTATTCATGCAGGCCATCGTGAACATTCACACACGGCGGTGTGAATATTCGCACTGCCGGAAGGTACGTCATCGGGCGAGGAGGTCCGTCCACGGAGCTTGGTCGTGCGCCATCATCCGCCCGTTCATTTCCGCCATGATCTGTTCTTCGGATTCGCGTTCGTCATAGCGTCCGCAAGGTTGGCGCACATAGAGCACGGTGCCCGTCTGGCACAAGTCCTGGTCGCGCACCTTCAGCATATCCAGCCGCGTAAAGGCTCGGTCGGGTTCATTGATGCGCGAGATGGAGAAGATAAAATCGGCCAGGTTTGCCCAGTTGGCACTGCCTGCTATGGTGTACATGTCGATTTCTTCCAGCTCATTCTTGCCGGTCAGTTTGGCCAGCTTGCGGGGATGGGCTACGATGATCACCCATATTTTGTTGTTCCGTCCCCACGTCTGCATCTGTGTCAGCATGGACTTGATGGCCTGCGTCTCGGTAGTGCCCTGGGCGGTGTTCATCTCCATGAACAGGTAGGGGTCGATGTAAAGATATTCCAGCGGCATCTTCTTGCGCACTTGTTCGGCGCGGGCAATGATGTTGTCCGGCGTGGGGGGCGCTTCGTGAAAGTCGAGGTGCACGGTGTGGGCATCCAGATAATTGACCAGCGGGCGCAACTGTTCGCTGGTGTAATGGGTGGTGTTCGCCTTGCCCAGCATGAGATGCACCAAGTGGGCGATATGCTTGTTCTTGTCCGGCACCTCGAAAGAAAGGTAACACACGTGACGGCCTGTCTTTGCCATCAGGCGGCAGGTGAGGTCGTTCATAAAGTCGGTCTTGCCGGCATTGGCTTTTCCGGTGGCGATGATCAGTCCGCCCTGGTCGGTGGGGTGCAGCACGTGGTCTGTCAGGGGTCCGTGTCCCACCTGGTAGCCGTGGTCGAATTCGCCATGCAGCACGTTCATGATTTCCGTTTCGCGCTCGTGCACGGTGATGATGTCCGATGCCCGGATGGAATGTGCCGAGTCGATGATTTGGCGCACCACCTCTGCACCATAGGCGGCGAGTACATCACTGATATCCTTGCAGTCGCCGGGCAGCACGACGTGCAGGCTGCGTGTCCCGAAATAATCGGAGAGGTGTTTGACGAGGGTGCGTCCCGGCAGGTCAGTGTCTCCACAGATCACGATTTCGTCCACCTGGTTCAGCCAGGGGGTGAAGGCTTCGAAGGCTTTCGCCGGCTCACTGGCGGCACCGTTGGGCATGCTGATGACATATTGATAGCCTGCTTCCAGCAGCGAGAGGGTGTCTTTTTCACCCTCAGTGATGATGAGCCGTTGGATGTTTTCTTCGGTGGTGACCAGCAGGGGGTTGATGCAGTCAATGTTGTAAGGGGCGCATGGAGTGGTGGGTGAATCCTGGCTCCAGCATTTGGTGTAGACGGGCTTTTCCGTCTTCTCCTCCTGAGGGGACGGCTGCGGGTTGGAAGGGTCGCAGGAACGGTACTTGGCATTGATAGGCTGTCCGTTGAGGTAGTTCACGTAGGCGATGCAGGTATGCACCATGCCCGACGTATTCTTGTCGCCCTTGCCTGCACAATGGTGCTTGAGGCATCCCAGGCGGGCGGCGATGGCGGTGGCGGGCGAGATGCCCTGGTCGGCCAGGTAGCGTCGGGCTGCCTGTTGCACGGGGTCTGTGTTCTGTGGGTCAGCGTCCAAGGGCCGGATGCGTTTCATGATTTCCGGTGTCAGACGGGTATAGTCTTCGGGAATCATGGGCACTTCGGGCGGTTGCGGTGTTCCACCGTCGTTCGGGGTACGTGCGGTGGTGTTGTGGCTGCGGGCATATCCGGCGGCAGGTGCGCTGTAGGAATGATTCAGCGGATGCTGTTTCTGGAAGTCGAGCAGTTGGCCGTGGAATCCGCATCCGGCGTAGAAGCAATAGAACATCCCGTTGGCTTTGGCGATGGAAAGATGTTTCTTCCCGCATTTGGGACACTCGGCGATAAAATTCTTTCCCGCACTCTTACGGTCGGGAAAGTCTGAAAGTTGATAAAATGGTTTCATTTCTTTAAATTAAAAAATAGATTATTCATGTTCCCCTCCGTAGGGGCGGATCCATGTGTCCGCCCCTATGGAGGAGGGTTATTCGTTCCACAGGTGCGACAGCACGTTCCATACGGCCTTTTCGCTGGGACGCGGTGCGGCTTCGGCGGGGATAAGGACGGTTCCTTCTGTGGCGTCGTCATAGAATCTCGATCCCGATTCCCGGTCGCTCCATTCGTGGGGGCTGACGGGATGGAAGCTTCGGAGTTCGCTACACTGTTTGCGGCAGTTTTCCCGGGCTTCCTGTTCGCGCTTCGTGCGGTGGGACTGGATGGCCTGCGCTATGAGGTTCTGTCCGTGCGCGGACTTCAGCAGGTTGGCCAGCCACGCCAACCTGCCGGTATGGTTTAATTTCCGGAACTTCACTTGTGCGGTGAAGTAGGGGATGAGCTTCTCGTTCACCAGGCAGACCACTATCCGGCATGCCTGGGGGCGGTCAATTCCCTCCTGCTGCTGGAAGCGGTCGATGAGCGGAATCAGTATTCCGGCTTTTTCCTCTTTGGAGGTATTGATGCGGTGGAAGAATTCCTTTGCGGCTATGGTGGGCAGCGTGTCTGTCGTGGAATTTCCCTGTCCGGGGAAATTTTCTTCTGAAAGATTGCCTGAGTCATCCTTCGGAGAATCCTTTTCAGGAGAAGAACTTCTGAAAGAAGTTCTCTCATTAGTAGAGTTAGTATAAATATTATAATTATTAATATTATTATTATCTGTCGGCACAAAAGTTTGCGCAAAAGTTTGTGATGCCGGTCCGTTGTCTTTTTCTGTATGGATTTCGGAATTCGTTTCGTGGTAGAGCGGCGACCAGAAGGCCTTGACGGCTCCCGTTTCGGGGTCGGTGACGAAAGGGAAGGCTTGCGATCTTTTCATGGCTTCTATCAGTGCCTGTGTGGTGGAGAATCGGAGTGAATTTCGTATCTCGTAGAAGTTCTCCTGCGGATAGATTTTCTGGCTGTTCATATAGGCGGTCAGTCCCAGGTAGAGTTCCAGTAGTTTGGTCGTGGTGGAATCTGTAATGTTACGGCTTTTCCAGATGTGCATCATTTTCTTCAGTCCGGCTACGGACATGGATGGATCGTTTTGTTGCATGTTTCTATTTTTTTGCGTTAAGTTATCGGGGTGTGAAATTACCCTGTTGTTTTTTGAAGAATTACAGGAAACTGTAATCTGAATATATATGTTTACGTACTTTAAGACTTATTAAGATGAAAGAACTGACAAATGTTGCTTTGTGGCTTCGTTCCGATGGGGAACTGATTGACAGCGTCCGTAGAAAACTGAATATTGACATCCATGTGATGTGCAGCGAACTGGATATGAGTGCGTCTACCTATACCAAACTTGAAAAAGGGGCTGTGTAAGACTCGACTCTTATTTCCGCATTCTGGACTATTTCCGCCAGGCCATGACAAAAGAAGAATTCCGCAAGCTGTGGATGGAACTGGGTGAAGTGGAGATTATGGGGGGAGAGGAATGAAAGACCGGGATTTGTTAGGAAATGTGGCCGGAAAATTGTTTCTTTGCATCAACCAAGGACAATCCTTAAAAATGGATCATCAAAATGATTAATAGCTTATTATTGAATAATTTTACCGGTTTCGTAGAGAATTCCTTTTCCTTTGGAAAGGGAGTAAATGTCTTTATCGGCAAAAACGGAACAGGTAAAACGCATATATTGAAAAGTCTGGCCGCCAGTCTGCAAGCGAAGCATGATTTCCTTTCCAAGCAATCGACCTCGAAAGAACAATTCGAATTTATAATTGCCGAGAACCTTATAGCTTATTTCAAACCGGATACTTTAGGTAATTTAGTTTACAAAAATATTGCATCCGGCAGAGCCGGTATCGATATAAGTATAGACAGCAAGCATTTGTCCTATAGTTTTGCCACTTCCTCTAAAACCACTGTCAAACTGGAAACGGATGATAAATGGGAAGATATGCCGTTCATTTACATACCTCCCCGCGAAATGTTTTCTCTTTTTGAAGGGTTCATAGGACTGACCAGCAAAAGAGAAATTTCATTTGACCAGACATATATCAAGCTGGCGCACTCGCTGTCTCTTCCCGTATTAAAGGAGAACAAAGACAATCCTCTGAACTCCGCAGTACAGCTGCTGGAAGAAGAATTGGGTTTTGAAGTGCTACAAATGAACGGGCGTTTCTATATACAGACAGGAGGTAAGAAAATGGAAGCCCATCTGGTGGCAGAGGGACTACGCAAACTGGCATCTGTATTGTATCTTATTCTGAACGGAGAAATAAATGAAAAGACTGTCCTGTTTTGGGATGAGCCTGAGTCTAATTTGAATCCGGCTCTGATAAAGATTGTAGCAAAATTTATCCTGACTCTTGAAAAATGCGGTTTGCAGATTTTTATAGCTACGCACGACTACTTGTTGACGCATATTCTGTCGTTACATTCAGAGTATAAGGAAACGACAATGGCTTCCGTGAAATTCTTCTGCTTGGGTGAGGAAAAGGGACGAATAACAGTGGAAGAAGGGGATACCTTGGCTCAAATATCCCATAATCCGATTTTAGAGGAATATGCCGCCTATTATGATTCAATCAATTCGGTCAATGAAGCAAATGGAATCCTTCCGGAAACAGAAATTTCATTTATGTAAGCAGTCAAAAATAGGCTATTGATTGAAAGTTCTATCTTCTTGATTTTTAAGAGGGTGGACATGGTTGAGTGCTTACGACAAAAGAAGAATTCCGCAAGCTGTGGATGGAACTGGGTGAAGTGGAGATTATGGGGGAGAGGAATGAGATAGACGAGAAAACGCGTAAAGTTCCTGCCGAACTAATGGAATATCCGGAAATTAAAAGGGCTGTAACAGCCTTGGAAGAATCAGCTTTTACGCCTGCACAGTTGCAGGGATACGAGAAATTCTGGGATGCCATCAGCGTGGAGAGGACTCTCTACAGCAGCGGCGAAAGAAAAGGTTGGGAGAAAGGCTGGGAGAAGGGCTGGGAGAAAGGACGCGAGGAAGAAAAGAAATCCTTGGTTAAGGGGTTTAAGGCTGCCGGGATTCCTTCGGATGTAATAGCACGTGTAACAGGACTTTCCTTGGAAGAGATAGAACAACTGTGAGTATGCTATCGTTTCCTGAAAGTGTATCGGAAAAGATAAAAATCAGTAAGAACCGGCATAACAAGATGAGATTCGGCAATAAAGCCGTGGATTATTTGTATGATCAAAAAAAAATAGCGTTATTTGCAGAAACAAAAGATACAGAATGGACAAGGAAAAGAACATAGCGGAAGAAATCAAGACCAAGGACGATATAAAAAAGTTCTTTCGGAAAATGATTGAAGACAAGCAGGCGGTTGCTGATTGTATCCGTGCGGGGCGTCCTTTGTCCGATTTGAAGGACCGGGGGATTAAAATAGCCAAATTGACCGATGTCCTCAGTTAACTGCTGCCCGGTTGATGTTATATTCTTTAGTCCATATTAATGAGACATCTCCTTATGAGGTTTTTGCATACGAAGAAGACACCGTCTATTTCATAACAGATGACGGCAGTGAATATCTTGTCGGTTTCATTGAAGAAACAAATATAGGGATTCAGCGTGCCTATCAGTTGTTTATTATTAAAAAAAGAAACGGAATACGTATCGGTACGGATGTGAAGATCGGACGGACAGTTTCATCCATCGTTCATTCATTTTTTCGTAACCCTTCCAATATATTAGTTTATATTTGCGATACCAGCGACAGGCATCAGGCGGCTCGTGACCGGAAGTTTAAAATCTGGTTTAAGCGCTATGCTTCCTTGGACGATCTGGTGTTTGTCTCGGAAGTGATAGATGTGGAGGATGATTCTTATTTCGCTTCTATGATTCTTTCTAGGCGAACAACTGATTTTTATCAGATACAGACAACTTTTCATGCTTATTTCCAAGATTTACGCTCTAAATTAGAATAGTCATTTAACTATTTCTATTTATAAAAATCAACATGATAGACATTTTCCATGATTTCTATCGTGGAAAGCGTGTGTAAACCACTCATACAGCGTATAGCATGCTGATTGCTGACCTTTACTTTTGTTTCCGTTTTAAAATCAAACGGCATGGATGCCAATCTATCAAAACCATCACAGACTGTCGCCTGATAGTTGAAGAATACGAAATCTGAAATCTATTTAAATAAACCTGTATCGTTATACCATTGATAGGCAGTGGGTATGCTCTATGGGTGGTTTACAAAATATAAATGCTGCTCATCGTGGCTTTTGAAAAATACAAAAAATGATGGATGCACGAATCATAGACTTGCCAAAGTTCCTGGATAGGCGTGGCAATCTTTCCTTTATTGAAGAGGAAAACCATATTCCCTTCAAAATACTCCGAAGTTACTGGATTTATGATGTGCCGGGCGGTGAGAAACGTGGCGGCCATGCCTATAAGGAAAATCAGGAGTTTATAGTAGCACTTTCAGGCAGCTTTGATGTGGTGCTGGATGATGGAACGGAACGTAAGGTCTTCCATTTAAACCGCTCTTACTATGGCCTCTATGTGCCTAAGGGGTTGTGGCGGCAGATGGAGAATTTTTCTACCAATTCTCTGGCATTGGTTCTGGCTTCCACGCCATACGATGCGCAGGATTATGTGTTTGATTATAACGAATTTAAAAAAGATAAATGATGAATAGTAGTTCGGTTTATGACTGTACCATTATAGAATTGGATAAACACCACCATGAGAAAGGTAATATTACGGTGGTGGAGAATAATAAAGCCATTCCATTTGGGGTGAAACGCAGTTACTATCTGTATGATGTGCCCGGCGGTGAAAGCCGTGGCGGACATGCCCATAGAGAATTGAGCCAATTGATAGTGGCTGCCAGCGGAAGTTTCTCTGTCACACTCGATGATGGTAAAGTGAAGCGTACTTTTCTGCTGAACCGTCCCTATCAAGGGCTATATGTCGTTCCCGGCATCTGGCGTACTTTGGATGATTTTTCTTCCGGCTCTGTTTGTCTGGTGCTCGCCTCGCATAGGTATGATGAAGCAGACTATATACGTGATTATGATGATTTTATAAAATACAAAAAGAATGAAGATTCATCCGTTATCTGATGTACAAAGTAAAACTATCGGAGAGCATACGTCTGTCTGGCAGTACTGTGTGATCCTTCCAAAAGCAAAGATTGGATGCAACTGCAACATCTGCGCACATGTGTTAATTGAAAATGATGTTGTTATAGGTAATAATGTTACAGTAAAGTCGGGGGTACAGATTTGGGATGGGGTTACAATAGAGGATGATGTGTTTATCGGTCCGAATGTAACCTTTACGAATGATTTAGTTCCCCGTTCCAAATGTTATCCTATAAACTTTGTAAAAACCAGAATTAAAAAAGGTGCTTCAATTGGTGCTAATGCTACAATTATAGCGGGGCATACAATAGGGAAATATGCTTTGATTGGAGCTGGGAGTGTTGTAACAAAGGATGTACCTGCCTACACGGTGTGGTACGGAAATCCTGCAATATGTATGGGAAGTATAACAAAAGATGGTATCATGAACAAAGCCAAAGAGTTAAATAATGTAAACGGGGGGGGTAAAAAACACCTCTCCAATCCATTGGGGGCGTATTATTTGTGGACATTGCCGCTATCTGGCATAAATCAGAATGGCTATGTTTGAAATTGAAAGATATACGGCAGACCAAAAGGCTATTTGGAATCAATTTGTCTTAAATTCTAAGAATGGGACATTCCTTTTTGATAGGAATTATATGGATTATCATTCAGATAGATTTGAAGATTATTCTTTAATGATATATCGGAAGGGCAGACTTTACTCATTATTAGCTGCCAATAAAATGGGCAGTGTATTATATTCTCACCAAGGACTGACTTATGGGGGGGTGATAATGAGTGATAAAGTGACGGTAGCAGATAGTGTGGAAATGTTTCGGGTGATTAATGCTTGTTTGAAGGAATCCGGTTTTGAGAAGGTTATTTATAAACCGATTCCATTTATTTTTCATCAACATCCTGCACAGGAAGACTTGTATGCATTGTTTCGCACTAGTAATGCCAAGATAATAGGTCGGAATATTTCTTCTACCATTATTCAGTCAGACAAGATGAAGTTCATAGAATCAAGGAAATCCGGGATAAGAAAAGCTTTGTCAAATGGTATAACCGTCAGACAAAGCAATGACCTGTCTGCTTTTTGGGAAATTCTTGATACGAATTTAAAGAATAAATATGGAGTTGCACCTGTACATACCTTGTCCGAGTTGCAATTGTTGCAGTCCCGATTCCCACAAAACATAAAATTATATTTGGCATACAAAGATGATATCGCCTTGGGAGGGTCTTTACTATATGTTACCAAACAAGTTGTCCATACACAATATATATCAGCTAATATTGAAGGAAAAGAATTGGGTGTGCTAGATTTACTTTTCGATTATCTGATAAATCACGAATACACAAACTATCCTTATTTTGATTTCGGACAGTCAACAGAGAATATGGGGAGTGTTTTAAATGAATCCTTAATCTTTCAGAAGGAAGGCTTTGGCGGCCGTGGAATGTGTTATGATATTTATGAATATGATTTATAAGAAGTTATGGGTGAGTTAGAAGTTAAAGATATTGTTTTATTAGGTGATGGTTGGGGAGCGTTAGCTGCTTACAAGAGTTTGATTTGCGTTTTCCCAAAGTTGAAAGTTGTGACAAAGGATAGGAGTTTGTGTGTTTGCTCATCACTGGATGAAAATGATATTTATTCTTTTAAAAATAATCTATTGATTTTTTCTGGTTATAAGCCGATTGTGCCTGCAACTGTTTTGCAGGATAATCTGTGTATTAATATACATTATTCCTTGTTGCCCAAATATCGTGGACTTCATTCAACGGTATGGGCTATATTAAATGGTGAATCTGAATTAGGGCTGACCATACATTTAATGAGTAAATATATTGATGACGGCCCCATTATTCATCAATATAAGGTAAATAATGATTTCTCTAAGACTTCAAGGGAATATATGGAGTGTTTTAATAATTATATAGAAGCCCATTTAGGAAAGATAATTATTGATTATCTGCATGGTGAAGTCCAGCCTATCCAACAAAACAAATATCTGGCAACCTGGGTAGGTCGTAGAAAAAAGGAGGATTGTTTGATTGATTTTAATAAATCATTGAAATATCAGAGAGCTTTTTTCCGGGCATTGGTAGACCCTTATCCTTTACCTTTTATAAAATATAAGGATAATGAATATATTGTTACACAAGTTGCTTTCCATGAGATGAATGTAGAAACCCATATCGGAAGGATATTGAATATTGACAATGAGGGAGTATGGGTAAAGTGTTTGGATGGTTATTTGATAATCAAAGAAATGATTGATAAATGTGGTAATAAGGTTCATTTAGAGGATTTTAAGATAGGTGTTTTTTTGAATAAGTAATTATGATAAAGTTTTTAGATTTACAGAAAATCACAGCCAAGTATGCCGATGAGATTCATGAAGCAGTCAACCGTGTGGTAGATGGGGGCTGGTATCTTCAGGGAAAGGAAAACGAGAAGTTTGAGGCGGACTATGCCGACTACATAGGAACCAAGTATGCCATAGGATGTGCCAATGGGCTGGATGCCCTGATATGGATATTCCGTGCTTACTTAGAGATAGGGGTAATGCAACCAGGCGATGAGGTAATTGTTCCTGCCAATACATACATAGCTTCCATTCTTGCTATAACGGAAAACGGATTGAAGCCGGTATTGGTCGAACCGTCCATTGATACTTATCAAATTGATGATTCCAAGATAGAGGAAGTCATCACAGAACGTACTAAGGCTATCCTGGTAGTCCATCTTTATGGGCAGTGTGCTTATACGGACAAGATAGGAGAACTTTGTACAAAGTATAAATTGAAGCTGGTGGAGGACAACGCACAAGCTCATGGTTGCAAGTTTAATGGCAAGCATACAGGTGCTTTAGGTGATGCTGCCGGACATAGTTTCTATCCGGGCAAGAATTTGGGCGCTTTGGGTGATGGTGGTGCTGTTACTACGAATGATGAAGAACTGGCCCGGGTGGTGCGTGCATTGGCCAATTACGGTTCTCAAAAGAAATATGTATTTAAATATTGTGGACGAAACAGTCGTCTGGATGAGATACAGGCTGCCATACTGGATGTGAAACTAAAACATTTGGATGAAGATATAGCCATCCGTAAACAAGTTGCTAAATATTATATTGAGAATATTACTAACCCTAATATCATTACTCCGGTAGTGAAAGACTGGGCTGCCCATGTGTTCCATCTGTTTCCTGTCCGGGCAAAGAAGCGGGATGAATTACAAAAATATCTCGCTGACAATGGTGTGCAGACCGTCATCCATTACCCTATTCCTCCGCATAAGCAGGAATGTTATAAAGAGTGGAATAAACTGTCATTCCCAATAACGGAACGGATTCATGATGAAGAATTGAGTTTGCCGATGAGTCCGGTGATGGAAGATGCTGAGGTAAAGAATGTGGTGGAAGTGTTGAATAAATGGAAGATATAATATGATAGTTATACGTAATCGAATTATTTTGGGCGTGCTGAACAGGATGTTGACTGTTCTAAGTAAGAATCAATGGGGAAGGAAGATGTTTTCACCATTAATCAAATGGAAGAAATGTAATGGACAAATGTACATTATTGATGATTCTTTTATAGAGTATGTCCAAAAGAAAAAGGCGGGACTCGAAAAACATGCTTCTGATATAGAAGTGATAGGGATAAGAGGCTCGTATGTTGATTATGGATTTTATGTGCAGGATATTACTAAATTTTACAATTTGGGATTAACCAGTACTGACTTGTATGTGACGTATTGGATGTATGTTAATGATTTACGGAAATTGCCAAGATTAAAATCCATAGTTTTATATTATTCTGTTTTCGCTCCCGGATTATCTTTAATACGAACGAATGAGAAATATAGGCAAGTGGTTTATGATTACTTTTTTAATATTCCTATTCAAAAGGAGGCATCCCTAAATGAAGATCTGGTTTCTCATATAAAGAAAAAATGCCGTGAGTTTGTAGGTAATGAGGTGGATGAAAACTATTGGGGATACGAGAAAAAAACATTTTTTCTTTCGATTGAAGCGGAGAAGAGAGTGGTTACTCATTTGAGGGAAAACAACCGTGAACCCGACCAGATGGAATGGTTAATGAAATTGTCACAAAAGCTGGATGAAGACGGAAGAAATCTATATATCGTTATAACGCCTTTTAGAAGTGATTATAAGCGGGAACTGCCTGAATGCTCGGTCTTATTTCATAAGTTATATGATTTGCAGTTAGCACCCAATACAAGGATTTTGAATTATTTTTATTCGCCTTTATTTGATGACAGTGATTTTGGTGACACCGATCATCTGAATGAAAAAGGAGCTATGAAAATAACCGATGAGATAAGAAAGGAAATTTTTGCTGATACGAAAGGCGGATGACAATGGCGGTCGATAATTTGAAACAGAAAACAATAAAGGCTTTTTTATGGAATACCGCTGAAAAGTTTTTAGTAAAAGGAAGTTTTTTCATTATTACTGTAATACTGGCACGCATTCTTTCACCATCTGACTATGGATTGATTGGGATGCTTACCATTTTCATTGGCATTTCAACGCTTTTTATAGAAAGTGGATTCGCAACGACATTAATACAACGGAAAGATTGTTCTGATATAGACTATTCAACAGCTTTTTATACGAACTTGGGCGTAGCCTTGTTTTTTTATATATTGTTGTTTATTGCTGCGCCTTTTGTTGCCGATTTCTATGATGAACCGAAGTTATGTAGTCTTTTACGAGTTCTTTCAATCAATTTTGTGATAGGGTCCTTTAATATAGTCCAACGTGCGCAATTGACGAAAAAACTTGATTTTAAATCGTTGGCTAAAATTAATTTTTATGGAACTTTCATTGGCGGTAGTGGGGGGATTATAATGGCTTATTGGGGGGGTGGCGTTTGGTCGTTGGTCAGTCAGACTATAATGACAACAACCACGATGTTATTCTTGTTTCTGCACTACTCTAAATGGATTCCTTCTAGAAACTTTTCTGTGGATTCCTTTCATGCCTTATTTGGATTTGGTTCAAAACTCTTGATTGCTGGAGTTGTGGCAACAATAGTAAATAATATAACTACTATAGCCATTGGAAAAGTGTATAAAAGTGATCAATTAGGATATTATACACGTGCCAATCAGTTTTCGATGTTGGTAGCATATACTGTAAATGATATAGTAGGAACAGTAACGTTTCCTGTATTGAGCGGTTTGCAAAATGAAAGAGAGCGTATGATTAATCTATATAAGAAGGCATTGTTTTATACAGCCTTAATGATATTTCCCGTAATGATTCTTATGTCTTTGTTGGCTTATCCGTTAGTCAGTATTTTATTGACAGATAAATGGATACCTTGTGTGTTTATGCTTCAAATATTATGTATTGCCAGAATGTTTACACCTCTTTCAGCTATTAATATGAATGTACTCAATGCTATTGGTCGCTCGGATTTATATATGAAAGTCGATTTGATTAAAGTTCCGATGGTTTTAGTTGTATTAGCTCTTACAATTCCAATGGGTCTTGAAGCGATTGTTATAGGAAATCTTATCACTAGTTTTATTTCTTTTTTTGTAAATGCCTATTATCCCGGGAAATTGTTCGGGTATGGAGCATGGAAGCAAATAAAAGATTATAAAAAGCTTTTCTTTTCATTATTATTAATGATTGGGGGAGTAGAAATTGTATTGAATCTGGTTGATGATGTTTGGTGGCAGTTGATATGCGGAGGTGTGGTAGGGATTGCTATTTACATAGTTTCTTGTTTAATATTGAAAGTAGTTTCCTATAAGGACTTCATTAAATGTAGATTAAAAAGCTGTTAAATAATTGTCGGCTCAATTAATATCCTGCTGAATGTTAAATGACTTATAATAAAAAGGTTACGATGAAAGAAAATGATTTGGTTTCCATTGTGGTAATTACATATAATTCTTCAAAATATGTACTCGAAACTTTGGAAAGTGCAAAAGCGCAAACTTATCAGAATATAGAATTGATTATTACTGACGATTGTTCTACGGACAACACAGTGGCTGTATGTAAAGAATGGCTGGAAAAGAACGAAGATCGGTTTGTGAAGGCTGAACTAGTGACATCACCTTGTAATACAGGAGTTCCGGCAAATCTGAACAGAGGGGTAAAGGAGGCGCAAGGGGTGTGGATAAAAAACATAGCCGGCGATGATATATTGGTAGAGAATAGCATAGAAGAATTTCTAAAAAAATATGAGGGAAACCGATTGATTGTTGCAGGGCAATGTTATCATTTTCAGGTAGGTGCCGATGGACGAAAAAGAATAGATAAGTTACTGTTTCCATTAAAAAATGCAATGAATTGCTATCAACTGAGTGCGGAAGAACAATATAAAAGATACCTTTTGGGGAAAATGTCTGTGCCTATACCTACACTCATGGTTAAGCGTGAATTATATGAAAAAGTAGGGCTTTATAATGAAAAATATAGATTGATGGAAGACTATCCTTTTTTATTAAAGTGTTTTTCTAGAGGATATGGTATTGATTTTGCTCCTGTAGTAATGGTGTATTATAGATGCAACTGTGGCAGTATAACTTCTATCGGTGGAAAATTTTACAATGAACCTTACTATCAATGTATGATGGAGGTTAATAAGAATGAGGTATATCCACGAGTATCCAAGATGAATTTTATTTTCTGGCAGTATGAATTTATGCGGATAGTAAAACATAAAATATTGTATTCGTTTCTAGAAAATAAAAAGAATGGATATACTCTTTTCATTAGTGTGGCGATAGACCTTTTATCCTATAAAGGGGCTTGCCATATTGTAAATGCTATAAGACAACGGGCTGTTGGCTTCTTCTCTTAAATTATAATTCAAAACGAAAGATGGATTGATAGAATCTTTGATAGTGATGTTGTATGTAAATAGATATTAACTAATGAAAATTGTATATTGTGTTGCCGAATTATATAATGCAGGTGGAATAGGACGTATTATTACCACTAAGGCTAATTATTTAGTAGAAAAAGGACATGAGGTTTGTTTGATAACGGCAGAACAAGCCAGACGTCCTAATTTTTATCAATTGGATTCTCGTGTGAAATGCTATGATATGGGGATTAATTACTCTGAGAATAGAACAATTTTAGGGAAGACTTTTGTTTATCTTTCTAAGAAAAAAAAGCATGAACAGAGACTGGTATCCTTGTTGGATTTAATAAAACCAGATATAACAATTTCTACTATGGGCAATGAGGCCTTTTTTCTTTATAAATTAAAGGATAGAAGCAAAAAAATATTAGAAATTCATTTTGCCAGAAATTATCGTTTGGCGGAGAAACGTTCCTTTATTTGGAATTTGGTAGATATGTATAGAACTTGGCAAGAGGATAAAATCATTGATAAATATAGTCGATTTATTACATTGACAGATGAAGATAGGAAGAATTGGATAGGAAATAATATAGTGACGATTCCCAACATTGTCAATCCATCGAAAGAAAGAAAGGCTTCTCTCATGGAGAAACGATTGATTGCTGTTGGTAGACTGGTGTTTATAAAAGGATATGATAGATTAATTGATGCATGGGCTTTGGTTTATGAACAATGTCCAGACTGGAAATTAGATATTTATGGTAATGGAAATTTGGAAGAAAATTTGAAATCTCAAATCATGCAGTTAGGCTTGGAAGAAGTTATCCAAATTCATAATCCGGTTTCGAATATAGAGGAGAAATATGTTACTTCTTCAGGACTTATTTTAACTTCTAGTCATGAAGGATTTGGCTTAGTTCTTGTTGAAGCAATGGCTTATGGAGTTCCTGTTATTTCGTTTGCATGCCCATGTGGGCCCAGAGATATTATAGATAACAATATTGATGGCATTTTGGTAACTGAGGGTGATGTACAAGGATTGGCAAGTGCTATTATTAAACTAATAAAGAATGATGTATACAGAAAACAATTAGGTGATGCTGCGTTTCAAAAAGCACATAAATATTCTGCTGATACTGTGATGAATAAATGGATTCAGTTGTTTGAACAAGTCCTTGATGAATAATAATTGATATTACATTTTATAAAAGTATTTGTTCAAAGGATCTTTTGGAATGAAATAGAATATTTAATGTTATATGATCAATGGCTGGGAGGAGCTTCAGAATTATAGAAAGGACGGCCGGTACACTATAGACAATATGCTTGTTGAAAGAGCCATCCGGCCTTTTACAGTACATCGAAAAAACTCTTTGTTTTTTAGTAGCGAAGAGGGTGTTAAAACAGCACTGGCATTTTTCACTCTGATTGAAACCTGCAAGAATGTAGGTCTGAATGCCCTCGACTATATCGCAACTACAATAAAGCTTTTGATGGATGGGAATAAGAATTATGATGACCTCGTTCCTATGTCAATGACTATATAAACCATTATAAATTGTTAAATTTTAAAATACTCAAAAGCTCATCTTCTTGATTTTTAAGAGGGTGGACATGCTTGAGTGCTTACTAAATTATATGGTATTTCTGGAATTAATTCATTGTATCAATTATTACTTCCCGGATTTTAAGTCATATTCTGTTAAGGATGAATTTAAGCTAATTCATCAAGCGTTTCTTGATAAAGACTACAGAATGTATCTGTTGACCTGTTTGTTTCATGTATAGTGGCTATGTTTGTAAACATGGGTAAAGGTGTGCCGGGACGCGTGGATTATTGTCTGTTTTTATTTTTGGAGAAAAGGTAAGTATGCTTGTATTTTTTATTTTGTGGCTTCTGATTCTTGTGGCTGCGTGGGACAAGGAGAATGAAATCTCTTTTTGGAGTATTTTATTGGTCTTTTCTGTATTGATAGGCTTTCGTTCTTTAACGGTGGGAGTAGATATAAAGGCTTATTATCAGATGTTCCACATGGTAGGTAGAAATGGTTATCATGGATATCCGGAACCTCTGTATGGTTATTTAATGTATTTCATTTATCAAATAAAGAACGATTTTCATTTTTGCCAATGGGTGTTCAGCCTGCTCATGTTGTCCTGCTATGCATTTGTCATCAGGAGGGAAAGCCCCAACCGTATCTTCTCGTGGTTCGTTTTGCTGACCATTTACTTTATTTGTTACACCATGAACATAAATCGGCAGATGATAGCGGTAAGTGTGGTGCTGTATGCCTATTATTGGCTGAACCGCAATAAGACGTATGCTTTTATGGGATGGGTGGTTGTGGCCTCTTTCATTCATTCTACTGCCATAGTGGCGTTGGCGGCTCTGTTTTACAAGAAAATAAAGCTGGATGATAGGCTGTTTGTATATATTTTATTAATTGCCTCGTTCTTTGTCGGACTGTTGTTGAGTAATGATATGATTTCTCCTTTTATAGGCAGTTATGGAGGCTATTTGGATAGTCAGGACGGATACCGGACAGAAGGCAGGACGATTCAGGCTTTTCTTCTGTCGGTGTATTGGACCGGATTATTTCTTTATGTGTACGAGACCGTAGAGGAGGAATTGCATGAGAACTTCTGGATGAAGCTCTATTTTATGGCCATACTGGTGATGAATGTAATGCTCCGACTGGAACTGGGGCTGCGTGTCGTATTTTATTTTTCTGTAGTCGAAGTGGTTTTGTTTCCGCTTTATCTGGCGAATGTAAAGGAATCATACAGGGTGATTTCTCCCTATGTAGTTGTCCTCTTTTTGTCAGTGTTCTTTTTCTATTTTCTCTCAACGAATTCTGCGGGAGTGTTTCACTATAGTTCTATCTTGTTTTAATGGATTGATTATGAAAATATTGTTTATTGTTCCGTCTTTGAAAAATGCCGGTCCTGTACTTGTAGCCAATGATTTGGTTCATCAGTTTGTGAGGCATGGGCATAAGTGCAAAGTGTGTTATTTCGATGAAATAAAAGAGTTGAGTTTTGATTGTGATACGGAAAGAATTGTGATAAACCGGAAGATTGATCTTGATGAGTATGATATCGTGCATACGCATGGTTATCGCCCACAACTCTATGTATTCTTGCACAGACCGTGGCACGCTAAAGCAAAGTTTGTCACGACGATGCATAATTATTTGTTCGATGATTTCAGCTTCACCTATGGCAAGTTTAAAGGTTTTCTATATGGCATGCTCTATTTATGCGTGAATAGCCGGGCGGATAAGGTGGTTGCTCTGACAAAAGATGCACAATGCTATTACGCGAAATTTTTTAAGGCTCGGAAACTTACTTATGCCTATAATACCCGGATTTGTGATTATTCACTAGACTTGACTGCGGATGAAAAGCGGCAGTTGCAAACCTTCCGGGGTGACAGCGCACTGCTCGGAACGAGCAGTGCGCTGTCACCCCGGAAGGGCTTGGATTTAGTCATCCAAGCCCTTCAGGGGTGTCCGGATGTGAAATTCTGCATTGTGGGTGATGGGGCTGTTCGGAAAGAATGGGAGAGATTAGCTGAAAATTTAGGTGTAGCCGATAGGGTATTATTCGTTGGTTATAAAAAGGCGGCTTATAGGTATCTTCCTTATTTTGATGCTTTTGCCATTCCCAGCCATAGTGAGGGTTTCCCGCTGGCAATGCTTGAAGCGGCAGCTTTCGGCAAACCCATTGTAGCTTCAAATCTGGATGTGTTCAAGGAAATATTTACGGATGATGAAATAGCCATGTTTGATTTGAAAGATAAGAAAAGTGTAGCAACTGCCATCAAACGTGTTTTGCAGGATAAAGAGACATTATCCTGTAACATAAAATTGAAGTATGAAAAGGCTTATTCTCCTGATTGCTTCTATAGAAGATATCTGGAGATTTATAATAACTTACTTGCTGAACAGTAACTTATTCTGGAATACAAATGACCAATCCTTTTTCTGTATTGCTTTCTTTATATTACAAAGAAAGCCCGGCCTTTCTGCGCCAAAGTCTGGACAGCATATTCAGGCAGACATTATTGCCATCGGAAGTAATATTGATAAAAGACGGCCCTTTGACGGCCAAACTGGATGAAACAATAGAGGAATATGCCCTAAGATATCCCCAACTGAAAATAATCCCTCTAGCAAAGAACGGAGGACTGGGAAAAGCACTAAATGAAGGTTTGAAATATTGCTCGTATGATTTAGTGGCCCGTATGGATACTGATGATATTTCGAAACCGGATCGTTTTGAAAAGCAGATAAAGATTTTTCAGGAGCATCCGGAATTGGATGTGGTAGGCGCTTGGATAGAAGAATTTGAAGGAGATACCTCAAAGGTGACTTCTATTCGTAAATTGCCGGAGCAACCAAGTGAGATTTATGAATATGGAAAGAAAAGAAGTCCGATAAATCACCCCTGTGTGATGTATAGGAAAAGTGCAGTGTTGAGAGTGGGAGGGTATCATAAATTCCCTGAGGATTATTATTTATGGGGATATATGCTGAAAGCCGGTTGTAAGTTTTATAATATTCAGGAAAGTTTATTGTTCTTCCGGTTCTCAAGGAATGTGTTTCGGCGCAGAGGCGGATGGAGCTATGCCATGAAGGAACTGGCGTTGCAATGCGAACTTTTGCGCATAGGATATATAAATTACAGGCGGTTTGTGCTGAATGTAATGATTCGGTTTACAACGAGAATGATGCCTAACCGGATGAGGGAGATATTTTATAAAAGAATGTTGAGGAAATAAATTGGGTACTATTTAATTATGATTATAGCAGTAGACTTTGACGGAACAATAGTAGAGCATAAATACCCTGCCATAGGGAAAGAGATTCCATTTGCCATAGATACCTTGAAGCAATTGCAGCAAGAGCGTCATTACCTGATATTGTGGAGTGTGCGCGAAGGCCGCCTGCTGGAGGAAGCGGTGGAATTTTGCCGCAAGCGGGGATTGGAATTTTATGCGGTAAACAGGAATTATGCCGAAGAAAAAGAGGAAAACAAACATTATTCGCGCAAACTGAAAGCCGATTTGTTTATTGATGACCGCAATCTGGGGGGATTGCCCGAGTGGGGAGTGATTTACCGCATGGTGCATGAACGGCTGGGTTATGAAGAGATGTATAAAAGGACGAATCAAGAAGAGAAAGATGAAAAGAAAGGATTTTGGGGGAGGTTGTTCAAGACTTAGGAAGACCCTCGATAGACAAAAAGAACGTTATAAATTCCGCATGATGCTCTAAAAAACAGGGAGGTGCATCGTGCATTACGACACACCTCCAAATTATAGAATGAGATGATGTTATTTTTGAGAGAGTTGCGCATGCATGGAAGCAGCGGCTTTGCGCCCGTCACCCATTGCAAGGATAACTGTAGCTCCACCACGCACAATATCGCCACCGGCATAAATAGTCGGGATTGACGATTGCATGTTTTCATTTACGGCAATTGTTCCTTTGCGTCCAAGTTCCAATCCAGGGATGGAGCTTGGGACAATCGGGTTAGGGGAGACTCCTACGCTGACTATTGCCATATCAATGTCAATCGTTTCTGTCGCTCCCGGAATAGCTATCGGACTACGACGTCCGGAAGCATCCGGTTCTCCTAATTCCATTTTCTGTAAGATGACTTGTTTTACACGCCCTTTTTCATCAGCAATATATTCTATGGGATTGTGCAAAGTGAGGAATTCCACTCCTTCTTCTTTAGCATGTTTCACTTCTTCCAGACGGGCAGGCATTTCTTCCTCCGAACGGCGATAAATAATCATAGCGCGTTCTGCTCCTAAACGACGTGCTGTACGGACAGAATCCATTGCTGTGTTTCCGCCACCAATTACTGCTACACGTTTGCCGAATGTTACAGGAGTATCCGAGTCCTCACTGGCGGCATCCATTAGATTTACACGAGTCAGGTATTCGTTGGAAGACATGATATTGATGGAGTTTTCACCCGGGATATTCATGAAGTTGGGAAGTCCGGCACCTGATGCAACAAATATGCCTTTGAAGCCTTCTGATTCCAGATCTTCCACACTGATTGTCTTTCCAACGATGCAGTCCTTTATGAATTTGACACCCATCTTGGATAAGTTGTCAATTTCCACATCTACAATCTTGTTTGGCAGACGGAATTCGGGGATACCATATTTTAATACGCCTCCTATTTCATGTAAAGCTTCGAATACAGTGACATCGTACCCCTGTTTGGCCATATCTCCGGCAAATGAGAGTCCGGCAGGACCTGAACCGATGACAGCCACTTTTGTATTGTTCTTTTCCGCTACTTCCGGTACGGATATTTGACCGCTTTCGCGTTCGTAATCGGCAGCAAAACGTTCCAGATAGCCTATGGCTACAGCTTCATGTCCGGCCTTCAGATGAGTGCATTGTGATTCACATTGTTTTTCTTGGGGGCATACACGGCCGCAAACAGCAGGTAATGCGCTGGTTGCCTTTAAGGTCTTGGCTGCTTCAAGGAATTCGCCACGCTCGATATTTTTAATGAATTTCGGGATGTTGATTCCTACGGGGCAGCCGTTCATACAAGTAGGGTTGGGACAATCTAAACAACGTTTCGCTTCCGTCACAGCTTGTTCCTCATTCAAGCCTAAATTGACTTCTTCCTTACGGCTATGTGAACGGTATTCTGCATCCAGTTCGTTCATTTTCACACGAGAGATAGCCATACGTTCTTTAGGCTTCATGACTTTGCGTAAGTTTGCACGCCATTCCGCATCCCTGCTGTCCGGTTCTTTAGTCGCTTCACAGGTAGCCGGCTTTTCGGCGTCCAGTTTATGAATTTCTTCTTTCTCAATATCTTTGAAAGCTCCCATACGTTTCAGCATTTCGTCAAAATTTACCTGATGGCCATCGAATTCCGGACCGTCAACGCACACAAAACGTGTCTTGCCCCCTACAGTGATACGGCAGGCACCACACATGCCGGTTCCATCCACCATAATGGTGTTCAGGGAAACGTCTGTGGGGATTTCGTATTTTTTAGTCAGCAGACAAACGAATTTCATCATAATGGCAGGACCAATGGCGAAACATTTATTTACCGTTTCACGCTTGATTACTTCCTCCACACCTTCAGTCACTAATCCTTTACGTCCGTATGAGCCGTCGTCTGTCATAATGATTACTTCATCAGAACTTTCACGCATTTCTTTTTCAAGGATAATTAATTCTTTGGTACGTCCGGCCAATACGGTAATTACACGGTTTCCAGCAGCTTTCAAGGCTTGCACGATGGGAAGCATCGGGGCAACGCCTACGCCTCCTCCGGCGCATACTACGGTTCCGAAGTTTTCGATGTGGGTGGCTTTGCCTAACGGGCCTACGACATCGGTAATATAATCTCCTTCGTTCAATTCACAAAGACGTGTAGAAGAAAGACCAACTTCCTGTACTACTAGTGTGATGGTACCTTTTACGGGATCTGCACTGGCGATAGTAAGTGGCATACGTTCTCCTTTATCACCGACACGAACGATTACGAAATGTCCGGCCTTACGTGACTTGGCAATCAGAGGCGCTTCTATGACCAATTTAAAGACCTTTTCCGAGAAATGTTCTTTTGAAATAATCTTATTCATTTTGCTATACTATAAGTTAGTTATTTTTCTGAGTTGATTATCAAATTGATAATTTATGCAAAGTTAGAATTATATTTTTTAAAGACAAAAGAAAAGCCGCCCTTTTGTAAGGGGCGGCTCATCCTGTCATGAAAAAATCTTTGATTTTGTCAGCGGTTTGTTGCCGATGTGAAAAAGAGATTATTTCTTTGTTCTGATTTTATATCCTATCATTCCGTAATAAAGGATGAAAAGGAAACAGGGAACACAGATCCAATAGGAGGCCTGGAAATTAGTCGCATCTTGAACCACACCACGCACCCACGGCATAACCGCTCCACCGGCAATAGCCATGGTCAGCAATGAAGAACCGGCTTTGGTGAATTTACCCAAATCGGCCATGGCAAGAGGCCATAAGGCAGGCCACATGAGTGAACATCCCAGTGCCATGAAGAAAATGCAATAGATAGAGATTTCAGCAGGCATGATGGCTACCAGGGCAGAACCGATGATGGCTATGATGGCACATATTTTCATTGCGGTAGCCTGACTTAGGTATTTAGGGATTAAGGTCGCACCGCAAATGTAGCCCACTACCATACCGATGGAAGGTATGAATCCGTAATTGTCACCCGGCAGTTCCAATGCTTTGGCATATCCGGTTGCAGTTGCCAAGGCTATGGTCTCGACACCTACATAAAGGAAAAGAGCGACCACTCCTAATAACAAATGAGGAAATTGCATGATGGAAGTTTTGCCTTCTGCATAAGGGCATGCTACAGCTTCTTCTGCATCTGTTGTGGCATCCTCGCCGGCGGCTTTCACTTCTGGCAGCGGAGCCATTAAGGCGATAACGCCTAATACAACGAAGATACCGATAATGATGCCGAATGGTTGGAACAAATCTTCCATTTTGATTTCGTCTATGGTTTTACCGATCACTAAGGTAATGAAGAGGGTAGTGGCAGGCCAAGCCAGTTTGTTGCAAATTCCCATGATGGAAATACGTTTTGCCGCAGATTCTATAGGACCAAGAATAGTCACATAAGGATTTACTGAAGCTTGAAGTACTGCGTTGGCGGCACCACAGATGAATGAGGCGAAAAGGAACCAGACTATAGATTCTGTAGCGGCTGCCTGGATGAATAATCCAAAAGCGACAGCGAAAATGATAAATGAAAGAGCCATTGTCTTTTTGTAACCGATGGCTTCAATACATTTGGTTGCCGGAATACCAAAAATAAGGAATGGAACAAATGTGGCGGCAAGCAGGAGGTTGGACTCCGAAGCTGACATTTCCATTGACCGTTCCAATACCGGCATTAGGAAGGAGTTAATACCCAGTGCAAATCCGATTGCAAAAAACATCATGCCTACAAAGGCAAGAGGTACCATGAAATTTTTCTGTGAAGTATTCATAATAATAGGTTAAATAGTTAGTAATCAGGTTAGAGTAATAAAAAAGAATGCCATTCTGCATACATGACAGAATCTGTCGGGAAAGATCGGATTCTGAACAATACTCAGAATGACATTCAATATGTGTAATTAGTCGTTATTAGTCAATCATCTCGAATCCGCAATAAGGAACCAATGCTTTAGGGATACGGATACCTTCTGGAGTCTGGTTATTTTCTAATAAGGCTGCGACAATACGCGGCAAAGCCAATGCGGAACCGTTCAAGGTATGGCACAATTCTGTTTTCTTTTCGGCAGAACGGTAACGGCATTTCAAGCGGTTGGCTTGGTATGTATCGAAATTGGATACGGAACTTACTTCCAGCCAACGTTGTTGTGCTTCCGAGTAAACCTCGAAGTCAAAACAAAGCGCGGCTGTAAAACTCATATCACCACCGCAAAGACGGAGAATGCGATAGGGAAGTTCTAATTTCTTCAGCAAGCCTTCTACATGGTCCAGCATTTCCTGATGTGACTGTTTGGAATGTTCGGGTTTGTCAATGCGTACCAGCTCCACTTTTGAGAATTCGTGCAAGCGGTTCAAACCACGTACATCTTTGCCGTAAGATCCGGCTTCACGACGGAAACATTGGGTGTATGCGCAATTTTTGATAGGCAATTGTTTCTCGTCCAAAATCACGTCACGATAGATGTTGGTTACAGGGACTTCTGCGGTCGGGATCAGGTACAAATCGTCTACTTCGCAATGATACATTTGTCCTTCTTTGTCGGGGAGTTGTCCTGTTCCGTAACCGGATGCTGTGTTCACTACCGTCGGCGGCATGATTTCTTCGTAGCCGGAAGCGCGGGCTTCATCCAGGAAGAAATTGATTAATGCGCGTTGCAGACGTGCCCCTTTACCTTTATATACAGGAAAACCTGCCCCTGTGATTTTCACGCCCAGATCAAAGTCTATCAAATCGTATTTCTTGGCAAGTTCCCAATGGGGGAGTGCGTTCTTGGGAAGTTCGGTTTCCATACCGCCCATCTTTTCCACCACATTGTCTTCTGCGTTTGTACCTTCGGGCACACTGTCATAGGGGACATTGGGAATGGTGTAAAGCAGGTTGTTCATATCTTCTTGCGCCTTGTCCATTTCTGCCTGCAGGGTCTTGCTGGTCTCTTTGATTTCGGCTACACGCGCTTTAGCTGCTTCGGCGTCTTCTTTCTTTCCTTCTTTCATCAGTTGCCCGATGGATTTGGAGAGCGAGTTCACTTCTGCCAGGTTTTTATCTAATTGATTCTGTGTGCTACGTCGTTTGTCATTGAATGCAAGCACTTGTTCTATCGTTGCTTTTGCATCTGTAAAGTGCTTCTTTTCCAGTCCGCGGATTACTCCTTCCGTGTTGTCTGTAATTTGTTTAATGGTAAGCATATCTTTTCAGTCTTTTTTGATATTTCTTGAATTAGTGGACAAAGATAGATAAAAAAATGGTAAGGTGTATGAGTTATCCGTTACTTTTGTTTCCGGATTAGAAAATGAGGAGTAAGAAAGATGAATTCTCCTGAGGTGGATGGCTCTTTAACTGGTCGGCTCTTATCTTCATTAAATATCGACTGCCTTTCTTTTTGTCGTCCGGATTGAGGGTAAGGTGTTAATATCCAAGGTGCTTTTAAAAAAAAGAAAAGCTCTTCAAGAGGATGAAGAGCTTTTAAATTTCTTATTTGTAACTGATTATGCTTCTACGGCAGGAACAACAGAAACAGATCTTCTATCATCACGACCTACTTTGAAACATACTGTACCATCTACTAAAGCGAAAAGAGTGTGATCGCGTCCCATACCGATGTTTTCACCCGGGTGGAATTCTGTACCTCTCTGACGAACGATGATGTTACCAGCTTTACAAGCCTGTCCACCGAATATCTTAACGCCTAATCTCTTACTTGCTGATTCACGGCCGTTCTTAGAACTACCTACACCTTTTTTATGTGCCATTTCTTCTTAAATTTTAAATGATTAAGCAATAACTTGTTTAATAGTTAACTCTGTAAACTGTTGACGATGACCGTTCAGTTTTCTATAACCTTTTCTTCTCTTCTTGTGGAATACGAGTACTTTGTCGCCTTTTACCAGCGGAGATACTACTTCACAAACTACTTTGGCACCTTCTACAGTAGGAGCACCTACAGTTACTGTTCCATTGTTATCTACCAACAAAACTTTCTCAAATTCAACAGTTGCGCCGTTTTCTGCGTTCTGAATGTGGTGTACAAACAGCTTTTTGCCTTCTTCAGCCTTGAACTGCTGACCGTTAATTTCTACAATTACGTACATCTTTTTATAATATTAAACGGTTTTCTCCGTAAGGTGGATTGCATCATTGCCCTCACTTTTCTACCTCTACGGACTAAATCGGGCACAAAATTACTATATTTATTTATATCGACAAAGAAAATCCACCTCTTTTTTCTTGTATTCAATGTTTTTTGTTCGTAATACATCGGGTGGAATGTATAAATGAGATTTGTCTGCCCCTGTTTTTAGTTGCCTCATTGTATAAAATAGGCTGTCAATACAAGGATGCCTATAATGATGGAACAGACTAGTAACAGTCCCAAGAAACAATACCAAAACATGATTATCGTGCGGCAGAAACTTTTCCACCAGGAGAGTCTGAACAGTTGGCGGTAGTCCCAGACAAATAAGATGAAGATCACCTTGTAACTTAAATCAAAAATATCATTCAAATGTGCTTTTCCGGAAAATGTTTCTCTGGTTCGTAAGGATTGAATTTATGAATTAACGGGAGCAAAGAGAGGTCATCTAATATTTGCCGATGCGGGTAGGCTGTCAGTTCTTTACGAGTTGTCATGCCATTGAGTACTCCTACAAAATCCACTTTGGCTGCTTGGGCGGTTTCAGCATCCACGGTGCTGTCACCGATGTAGAGTGTTTCGCTTTTCTGGCGATGCAACCGGCGTAGTGCCTTTTTTATACCTTGAGGGTCTGGCTTCGCTTTCTTCACGTCTTCTCCACCAATAATGATATCGAAAAAATCTTTCGGGAAATGTTGATCTACCATTTCGCGGATGCGAAAGCGGAATTTGGTGGAGATGATACCTATTTGGGCACCTTGGTTTTTCAGTGTCTCCAGTACGGTAACCGTTTCAGGAAAAAAGAAAGTGTTGACGGTCATATATGTGTCTGCTTCCTTTACATATTCTTTTTTATATTCGGTTAGTGTTTCGGGAGCAGTGATTCCGCTCAGAATACTGAATGAGTCTTCCAGTGTTTTCCCTATGGTGCGTTTTATGGCCTCATCACTGATGCCCGTATGTCCATGACGTTCCAGTACATTACGAAAACAAATGACGATGCCGCGTGAAGAATCGGCTAGTGTGTAATCAAAGTCAAAAAGGTATGTCGTGTATTTCATTTCGTATCAAATTAAATTCGTTTTAATGTGATGAAAATCTTGCCAGAAAGGACCTTGCGTCAAGGGCGGCCTCCACTTAACCAGTGTTTCCGGTAGTAATCTTCATTCAGGTTGCTGATTATCACCCCTTGACTGGTACTGGCATGAATAAATTTATTATTTTTCAAATAAATGCCTACATGACTGGCAATCCGTTTCTTTCTGCCGTTATGGAAGAATACTAGATCTCCTTCGCGCAGGTTTCTCTTATTTATTTTATGGCAATCTTTGGTGCGTTGGTCATCCGAGTTACGTTTCAGCTTTTTGTGATATACCTTTTTATATAAATGTGAGGTCAGCCCGGAGCAGTCCACTCCTCGTTTGCTGTTACCACCGCTACGGTAGGGAACTCCCAGCCATTCTGCTGATTCTACGTACAGTTGGTGATTGTCTTTCATGCCAATATCCATATTCAGACGTATGGAGGCACGTGCCAGTTCTTTGTAGTTATAGCGTGGGGCAGCAGTACCGCATGAGTCCAACAATACTGCCAGCGTACTTAGTATCAGCAGATGGGAGAGTAATTTTTTCATTCTGTTACATTAAAATAGTCCTCCAATTCCTTTTCAGCGGAATTGTCTTTATTGTCAATATCTCGGATAATCTTTCCGCTTTCCAGTAAGGCGATTCGCGGGCATATATCTACCGTGTGGTTCAGATTATGACTGGAAACCAGTATGGTGGCTCCGGTTTCTTCATTATAAGCTTTCAGTAGATGCTTGATAATAGACTGAGAACTGGGATCCAAGAAATTAAACGGCTCGTCTAAAATCAGTACCTGCGGTTTGTGCAGCATAGCCGAGATGATGCCTATTTTCTGTTTATTACCTGCCGAATAGTTACGAATCAACTTTTTTTGACCGATAACTTCGCTGTTCATAAAACGCTCAAATCCGGCGACACGTTCATCTACTTCTTCTTTCTTCAGTCCGTACATTTTTCCTACAAAGTAGAAATATTCTTCGGGGGTGAGATAATCTATCAGGAAACCTTCGTCAATAAAAGCGCCTGTTCTACTTTTCCATTCCTCGCTCCGGCTCACATCGATATCTCCGATATGCACACTGCCTCCGTCGGCTTTCAGTAAATCCAGCATCAAGCGGAACAGGGTAGTTTTTCCGGCTCCGTTATTACCCACCAGTCCCAACATGTCACCGCTTTGAATGGTGTAACTTTCTATATCTACGGCCACTTTCGGCCCAAAGTTCTTTTGTAATTGGTTTATTATGATATTCATACGCAATTCGTTTTAACGTGAGTCACGGAAGCCTTCCATATTTTCATAACGGCGCTTCATGAAACGGTTATAGATATTCTTTATCCAGAGGTTATGAGTAGCAATTAGTAGCAGTCCTATACCCATCATGACGATGCAGGCCGTATCCTGCTCAAAGAAAGCTGTCAGGGCTTTATTGATAATCAGGGGCAGGAAGAAGGCGCATGAGATGATGATGGTCTGAAACAGGGAGCTACCCCGATTGCTCCGCATGACATTGGCATTCAGCGGAAGTGTCTTTTTATTGTACACTGCCAGCTGTAGCATCATGGCAAATACGAATCCTGCTGTAAACAGCATATAGGATACAGCCATCAGGAAAGGAATCTTGCCTTTGGCTACAGGGATCATCATAATCAGAAAAGGGATGAATACGATGATGCAGTTCAGGTAATACTTGGCGCGGAGCAGGTTGTAAATAGACTCCTTGCGGCTCATGAGACCGTCCAGATAGTTGCCCTCGAAGGACATCACTTGCCCTAGAGTCATGATACTTAAAATGGCAAAATTGTATATGCAGATAAAGTTTATCATTCCTGTCCCGTCATATACGTCCGTAAAGGCAATCAATGCCGAAAAGGCAAACATGATGATAAATCCCATGCGGAACTGTGTTTTCACGGTCTTGTTACGTAAACACAACTTTAGTTCCAGACGCAGATATTCGCCTACGTCACCATAGTGGTCCAGAAACCTGTATTCGGATACATGCTTCATCTTGGTGTCTTCCACTTTAGCTATTTCATTATAGATGAAGTGTAGCTGTAGCTTTCGATTTACTAGCAGAAGCACCAGAATAACTGCAATGACACCTAGAAAGGCGAGTATATTTCCTTCTATAAATCCTTCTCCTAGATTCATCATGAACGTGGAAACCGGATTCCCTTCCGGAATAAATTCAGCCGCAGCCAGTAATCCGTAGCCTCCGACAGGAAGGAGTATATAAAGTAGTTTTTCATTCAGTAAAGTTTTGCATATCAGATACCAATAATTGTTCATCACCATCAGAAGCCAGATGCCGCACAGATAGCATAGAATGCCTATGAACCCGTAGAAACGAATTATTGTAAGCAGGGCAAAAGGTACGATTAGGAAAAACCAGAAGAAGTTGTAACTGCTGATGCCGGATTGTAGTAACAGGGTATCCACCAGCTTATTCTTCTTTATTGGCATAAGCAGATAGGGTTTGATTTCTTGCGACATGGCCGGTTGTAGCATGAAGCGTAGCAGAAAATCAAGTAGCAGAAGATAGACCAACCCCTGGTTCATGATGTGGTAAGGTTCCATGCTGGGGAAGATACCTTCAAAAGCAAAGGACAGCATGACCCCGATGAAGATGAGGTATGCTGCCCAAAATGCGACCATAAAGTAAATTAAAAACTTGGCAAAGCGGTTCCTGTCGAATGCAGGATTCCGCTTGGCTGCAAGTTTTTGATTCTGTCTTATAATAGAGAGAAGCATAGGCTTGAATGGGATTATTTTGTTTCTTCTGAAGTCATGCTTACTTCCACACGGTTGTTTTGATCCAGCAAGGCTTTGGTGAATTCTTGCAGATCTTTAGCGGTAATGCCGTTTATTGTGTTTTCATAGCCGGTGTTCATATCTGTCCCTTCCCAGAAATATTCACCCAGCATATTTACCCAATAACTATTTTCTTTGGCATTTTCCTTATATTTCTTCAGCATGAATTCCTTAACCTTGTTCAAGTTTTCAGCAGATGGCCCTTCGTTGGCAAACTGGTTCAGCTCATTCAAAATGATATCTGTCATTTTCGCGCGTTTGGCAGGGTCTGTATCGAAGTAGATTTGCAGAACTGCTTTCTCTTTTGGATATTTGGTCAGACTGCCGAATGCGCTGACACCGTATGTTCCGCCTTCTTTTTCGCGTACGCTTTCAGTGTACATGATATTCAGTATTTGTGAAAGCATACTCATCATGATCTGGTTTCTCAGTGTGTATGCGCATTGTCCGTTGTTGATTACCAATACGGTGGCCTTAGGAGTTTCCAATTTTTTGTTGAAAATGTTCTTATAGTCACCTTGGCGCATTTCAATGTGGTTGTCACGGAATGTTTCCTTGCGGTTGACAGAGGGTAAAGCACCTAAATAGGTTGCAATCAGCGGCTCCACTTCTTCCGGTTTGATATTTCCTACAAAGATGAAAGTAAAGTCACTGGCATCTTTGAAACGGTCTTTGTACATCTCCATAATTTTGGCATAGTCAATCTTGTCCACCATGTCGGCTTTCATACGGATGGCACGCGGATGTCCCATATAGAGGGCCTTCTGCAGTGTATCCTGCAAGGCAGTCATCGGGTTGGCCTCTTGATTCGCCAAAGATGCTTGCAGACGGTTCTTGAATGAAGTGAAAGCATCATTGTCCATTCGTGGAGCTGTGAATGACAAATAGACTAATTGCATCAAGGTCTCAAAATCTTTGGGTGAGCAGCTTCCGTTCAATCCTTCTGTATTGCCACCGACAGAAGCGCTTACACTGGCTTTTTTACCTGCCAATACTTTTTCCAGATCAACATTGCTGAAGTTACCCAAGCCGCCGATACCTGCCACATCATTCATGACACTGATATTGATAATTTCATCATTCGGGAACAAGGAATTTCCACCCGGACTGAAAGCTCTCATTCTGATTTCGTCCGCTTTGAAGTCGGTTGACTTTAAGATAACGCGTACTCCATTAGACAGAGTCAGGACTGTAGAACCGAACGGGCCATTTTCTTTTTTTGTAACCTTTCCACCTTGAGGCATTTCAGAAATTAATGGCTCATCAGAAACTTTGTCTTCATAAGCAGTCAGCGTTTCTGCTTTTACTTTGTTGATTGCAGCCAAAACTTCTTCCTTAGACGGAGCTTTCAATCCTTCCTTTTCGGGGAAGAATACGTTTACTACCAGATTACTGTCGGTAACCAATGCGGGGATCAGGCTGTTTATCATTTCCACGGACAGGTTGGGGACAATCTGATTCATGATGGCATATTCATTTTCGATACCTGGAATCGGCTCGTTGTCAATAAAGTGGCGTACATATTCATCCACGTATGAACCGTTTTTCACTTTGTTGCGTTCGTTGTATGCAGATTCCAGCATACGCAGATAATCGGCTTTGGCACGGGCATATTCGGATGCGGTAAAACCGAATTTATGTGCTCGTTCTATTTCGCGTACAATGGCGGTTATTGCACTGTCAATCCCGTCTTCTTTGCTCGCTACTATTCCTGTAAAGGCATCTTTTGTTTTGGAAACCAGATATTCCTGATCGCTGACTTGAGCGAAGATGAAAGGAGGATTGGCTGTTTGGGTTAGTTCATTTAGACGGGCGTTCAACATATTTTCGATCATGGATTTCATGTAGTTTACTACCAGATAATCCATGTTTCCCTTTTGTTCATTAGGAATCGCTTCATGTTTGTAGCATAAATAAGCTACCGGGTTTGCCTGTTCTTTGTCCGTTTCTACAGCTACAATCGTTTCCTTATTGTCGGGAACCTGGAAGTATTCTCGTTCTGCCGGATTCTCCGGCATTTTAATAGGAGAGAATATCTTTTTTATTTTTTCCTCAATTTTGTCCACATCTATGTCGCCTACTACGACAATACCCTGTTGGTCCGGACGATACCATTTTTCATAATAATCACGTAGTGCCTGATAAGGGAAATTGTCTATCACTTCCATTATGCCGATGGGAAGTCTGTAGGCATATTTACTTCCCGGATAAAGGGTAGGGAGGGCTTTTTCGTACATACGCATCATAGCGTTTGTGCTGGTACGCCATTCTTCATGAATTACACCGCGTTCGCTGTCTATTTCCTTAGGATCCAGTGTCAGGTCGTCGGCCCAGTCGTGTAGAATCAGCAAGCAGGAATCTACAACGCCGTCACGTATCACGGGAACATTGGAAATATTGTACACCGTTTCATCTATGCTGGTGTAAGCATTCAAGTTTTCACCGAATTTCACCCCTATGCTTTCCAGATATTGGATGAGGGCTTTGTCGGGAAAATTCTTAGTCCCGTTAAAGCACATGTGTTCCAAGAAGTGTGCTAGGCCACGCTGGTTGTCTTCTTCCAAGATGGAACCTACTTTTTGAGCGATGTAGAAATCGGCTCTTTTTTCGGGGAGTTCGTTGTGACGGATGTAATAAGTTAATCCGTTGTCCAATTTACCGATGCGGACGTTAGGGTCCGTAGGGATGGGAGGCATTTGCTGTTGTGCAAAGCCCACCGACACGCTGCCTAGAATGATCCAGGCAGCTGCCATCTTCCTTAGAAAATGTGTCATGGTGTTTGTTGTGGGGTTAGTTTATTTTTTATTATAATAAGTTGTTGGCAGATAGGTA
>Ga0129316_1000279_pt1 | contig 32239 bp, 37 predicted proteins | sample Cm1ome_2_FD_94429 | JGI IMG/M metagenome (GOLD analysis project Ga0129316, IMG submission 94429) | Eastern black-and-white colobus group fecal microbial communities from Wisconsin, USA - Cm1022B metagenome | ecosystem: Host-associated > Mammals > Digestive system > Large intestine > Fecal...
AGATGATAGCAAAAGGGCTTGATTTTGAGAACGTGACGCTTGTCGGCGTACTGCTGATAGATAAATCGCTGTACGCAGGAGATTATCTCGGTTATGAAAAGACATTTTCGCTTATAACACAGGTGGTCGGAAGATGCGGTAGAGGTTCGAAAAAAGGCAGAGCGTATCTGCAGACCTTTTCTCCCGAACATTACGTTCTTAATCTTGCGGCTGACCAGAATTACGATGAGTTTTTCAGACAGGAATGCGAGATAAGAAAAGCACTGTTGTTTCCGCCGTACTGCGATATATGCGAAATAGGGCTTTCATCGGTTGACGAAGTGGCCTGCAAAAAAGGCTCGGACAGCTTCGTAAAGCTGTTTATGAAAAATCTTGAGGGTCACGGTATCCCTATAAGAGTGCTTGGACCGTCCGCCTGCTCGGTGGCAAAGGTAAACGGCAAGTATCGCTACAGGATCATCATAAAATGTAAGAACAACAAAGAATTCAGAACGGTTATGAAGGCTACACTGCTTGACGCATATAAATCACCGGCTCTTGATAAGGTAAGTTTCTTCGCCGATATGAACGGCGAGATCATATAAACAAAAGAAAGGATTTTTGAAATGGCAAAGAGAATAATAGCTAAGGACGGCGACGAATCGCTGAGAAAAAGATGTAAGGACGTTACCGTGTTTGATGATAAGCTGTGGACGATGCTTGACGATATGTACGAAACAATGCAGGAGGCAAACGGCGTAGGTCTTGCCGCACCTCAGATAAGCGTACTGAGGAGAGTTGTGGTCATAGACGTAGGCGACGAACACGGCAAGATCGAGCTTATAAACCCTGTTATCACATCTATGAAAGGTAAACAGCACGAGCTTGAGGGCTGTCTTTCGGTGCCGGGTATGTGGGGATATGTTGACAGACCCGCAAAGGTAAAGGTAAAGGCACAGGACAGATACGGCAAAGAATTTGATATTGAGGGTACAGAGCTTTTAGCAATAGCTCTGTGTCACGAAATCGACCATCTGAGCGGTATTCTGTTTACCGATAAGGCAGACGAACTGCTTACGTCCGAACAGCTTGAGGAACGTAAAAAGTAAGGGGGAAATCATTTGAACATAGTATTTATGGGTACTCCGGATTTCGCCGTATCGGCGCTGGAGGAGTTACACAAGCATCATAAAGTAATGGCTGTTTTCACTCAGCCTGACAAGCCTAAGAACAGAGGAAAGAAGATGCAGGCACCGCCCGTAAAGGAGTGCGCCGAAAAGTACGGTATCCCCGTATATCAGCCTTTGTCGCTCAGAAAGGGCGAGGATGCGGAAAAGTCGCTCGAGCTTCTTAAACAGCTTGCTCCCGACTGCATTGTGGTGGCGGCTTACGGTCAGATTCTTCCCGAAAGCATACTTGAGCTTCCGAAGTACAAGTGCATCAATATACACGCTTCGCTTCTGCCGAAATACAGAGGTGCCGCACCTATCCAGAAGTGCATCATTGACGGCGAAACAGAAAGCGGAGTTACAACAATGCTTATGGCAAAGGGACTTGATACGGGCGATATGCTGATGAGCAGGTCGGTTACGATTACTTCCGATATGACCGGCGGAGAGCTTCACGACAGCCTTGCGGCTACAGGCGGAGAACTTATAATCGAAACGCTGAAGGCCTGTGAGGAAGGTACGATAAAGCCTGTACCTCAGGACGACAGCCTTTCGTGCTATGCAGGTCTTATAACAAAAGAAATGTGCAGGATAGACTTCTCAAAAAATGCAGTTGATGTATATAATTTCATAAGAGGTATGTCACCGTCACCCTGCGCCTATACTTTTATAGGAGATAAAAGATTAAAGGTTTACTTTGCGGTTATGACAGATATTACCTCCGACAAGCCGTGCGGAACCGTTGTGAATGAAAACGACCTCACCGTAGTATGCGGCGACAAGAAATGTATAAGATTTACCGATGTTCAGGGAGAGGGCGGAAAGCGTATGAATACCGCTAGCTTTCTGAACGGCAACAAGCTACAGCGTGACACTGTGTTGAACTGATAGCATCAAACGGAAAGGAGAACGGATATGCCGGAATTAATACTTTATTTACTGCTGATAGCAGCCTTTATCTTTTCTATATTCGCCTCGATCAATGTAAAAGGTACTTTCAGAAAATACAACAAGATGCCAAGCTCAAGAGGGGTGTCTGCCGCAGATATAGCAAGACAGATCCTTGACAGCAACGGACTTTATAATGTTCAGGTAACAAGAGTATCCGGAGAGCTTACCGACCATTACGACCCCAGAACAAACACCGTTGCACTTTCGGCTCCCGTCTATGACAGTGTATCTGTCGGAGCTATCGGAGTTGCGGCTCACGAGGTCGGTCATGCGATACAGTATGCCGAAAACTACACGCCTATAAGGATAAGAATGGCGATCCTTCCCGTTGCACAGTTCGGCTCATCGGCGTGGATACTGTTCTTCATACTCGGTATTGCGTTTAATATTCCGATACTCAGAGGCGTAGGCATCGGACTTTTTGCGGCTATAGTGCTGTTCCAGCTGATAACGCTCCCCGTTGAGTTCAACGCAAGCCACAGAGCACTTGCCACAATAAAGAATCAAGGCATACTGTTCGGTGCGGAGTATACAGGCGCAAAGAAAACGCTCACAGCCGCAGCAATGACTTATGTAGCGTCGCTTGCAGTGGCTTTATTACAGCTTTTAAGACTTATTGCAAGCTCAAGAAGAAGATAAAAACGGAGAGATGAATGAAAACCGCAAGACAGATAACGCTCGACCTTCTTATCCGTATGGATACGCAGGGGGCATACTCAAATATAATACTTGACCACGCATTCACGCAAAATGATGCGGACAGGCGTGATAAAGCTTTCTCGGCGGCCCTTTTCTACGGCGTGCTTGAACGCAGAATGACGCTCGACTATCTTATACGCTATTATTCGGGAATCGAATTCGATAAGATAAAGACAGCGGTAGTTGAGATACTCAGAATGGGCTTCTATCAGCTTCTGTTTATGAATTCCGTTCCGGACAGCGCTGCGGTGAACGAATCGGTGGCACTTTGCGATTACTGCAACAGTACAAAGGCAAAAGGCTATGTTAATGCTATCCTCAGAACTTTTCTGCGTAACGAAAAACAGATAGATTACGGCAACCTTACGGGCGAAGCAAAGCTATCTATCGAATATTCCTGCCCGAAATGGCTTGTGAAGAAGTGGAACAGCGAGCTTGGCGAGCAAAGAGCAATGCAGATGATAAACTCCTGCTTCGGCAGACCGCCGATATATGCCAGAGTAAATACCGTCAGATATGCAGTTGACGATGTTATAGGCGAACTTGAATCCGAAGGAATATCCGCAGCAAAGAACAACCTTATAGATGCCTGCATAGAGCTTGCCAACACCAAAGGGATAGAGCAAAGCTCCGCATATAAAAAGGGTATGTTTCACATTCAGGATATTTCATCGCAGATATGCTGTAAAATAGCCGCTCCCATGTTCAATGAAACAGTTGTGGATCTTTGCAGTGCGCCCGGCGGCAAAACGTTCACCTGTGCCGAAATTATGAACGACAGGGGCAGAATATACAGCTACGATTTGTACGACGGAAAAGTTTCTGTTATTGCAAATACGGCTAAACGGCTCGGTCTTACCATTATAACCGCCGCAGAAAACGATGCGACAAAATTCAACCCCGATATACCGAAAGCTGACAGAGTGATATGCGATGTGCCGTGTTCGGGACTCGGCGTTATCAGAAGAAAGCCCGAAATAAAGTACAAGCCTATGAAACAGCTTGAAACCCTCCCCGATACACAGAGGAAGATAATAAACAACGCCGCTGAATATGTAAAACCGGGCGGAACTCTTGTCTATTCGACCTGCACTGTAAGCAGGACGGAAAATGATGATATAGTTGACGAGTTTTTAAAAGAGCACAGCGATTTTGTGCCGGTAGTTGTTCCTCTTAACATCAAAGGTCTTGAGGACAGCTATAAGAGAACAATGCTTCCCTGTGATGTGAACGGCGACGGTTTCTTCACAGCAACACTCAGAAAGGTGAAATAATACATATAAATGGAAAAAACTGATATTCTTTCGCTGTCGAAAGAGGAGCTGGAAGAAAAGATTCTGGCTATGGGCGAGAAAAAATTCAGAGCCGGACAGATATACGATTGGTTACATATTAATAAAGTAGAAGAATTTAGCAAAATGACCAATCTATCTGCACAACTCAGAGAAAAACTCGACGATATTTTTTGGATAAACTCACTAAAAATTCAAAAAAGACTTGTATCTGACATAGATAATACGGTAAAATATCTTTATGGTTTGTCTGACGGAGAAAAAGTCGAAACCGTACTTATGGAATACAAGCACGGCAACAGCATCTGTATATCAACTCAGGTCGGTTGCAAAATGGGATGTAAATTCTGTGCATCGACCAAAGCGGGATTCGTAAGGAATCTTGAGCCGAGCGAGATGCTGCTGCAGATATACGAAAGTGAACGTGACAGCGGACGAAAGATAAATCACGTTGTACTTATGGGAATAGGCGAGCCGCTGGATAATTTTGATAATGTTGTAAAGTTTCTCAGACTTCTGTCGGCAAAGGACGATATGAGCCTGCGACACGTTTCGGTATCGACCTGCGGACTTGTGAACAGGATATATGAGCTGGCTGACCTTAAACTCGGTATCACGCTCTCCGTTTCTCTCCATGCGCCTACAAACGAGCTTAGAAGCTCTATAATGCCCATAAATGACAGATTCCGCATAGAAGAGCTGATGGAGGCGTGCAAGTATTATTTCAATACCACGGGCAGAAGAATCAGCTATGAATTTGCACTGATTGACGGAGTAAACGACAACAGACAATCCGCAGACGCACTTCTTAAACTGCTGAAGGGTCAGAACTGTCACGTCAATCTTATTCCCGTCAACGAGATAAAGGAAGGCGTATTTAAACGCAGTGCTTCTGTTGAAAAGTATAAACAGATGCTTATAGACGGCGGACTTAACGCTACGGTCAGAAGAACGCTCGGTGCGGACATCAGCGCCGCCTGCGGTCAGTTAAGACGTGATAATAAGTAAGAAATCAAGGGAGAACCATTATATATGAAGGCTTACGCAAAGACCGATATAGGTAATTGCCGTGAAGAAAATCAGGACAGCTACTGGATAGGCGAGCTTGGAGATGACGCTATAGCGATCATTCTGTGCGACGGAATGGGCGGACAGAATGCCGGCGGATGTGCCAGCACAACGACTGTTGATTTTATAAAGGACAGACTGATAAAAGGTTTCAGACACGATATAACCAGAAATCAGATAAGAAATTTATTGATAACATCGGTAACTGCCGCAAACAGTGTTGTTTATGATATGGCAAACGCAAACCCCGAAAAAGCGGGAATGGGTACTACCTGTGTGGCAGGCATTATTTTCAACGAAAGAGCCTATCTTATAAATGTCGGAGACAGCAGATGCTATTTCTTCTTTGACGACAATATGCAGCAGGTGACAAAGGATCATACATATATAAGAAAGCTGATTGAAAAGGGAATAATAACATACGAGGAGAGCAAGACTCACCCCGACAGGAACAGGATAACAAAAGCTGTCGGAGCACAGCCTTTCATCACGCCGGATTATTTCGAGCTTGATGTAAAGAAGGGCGATATGCTCCTTTTCTGCTCGGACGGACTAAGCTCCTATGCGGAGGACGCTCAGATAGCGGAGGTTATAGCAGGTGCGCCTACGGCAAAATGCTGTGATCAGCTTGTAGATTATGTCAATAAACACGGCGGACGGGATAATGTGACCGTTGCTGTGGTTTCAATATAAATTCCGGCTTACCGTATGAGTCGGAGGTTTAATAAAGTACGGAGAAACGGTGGATTTTATGGATAACAATACAGACAACATGATAGGCAGACGCCTTGACGGCCGTTATGAGCTTCTTGAGCTTATAGGAACGGGCGGAATGGCTGACATCTATAAGGCAAAGGATATTACCGAGGACAGAATAGTTGCCGTAAAAATTCTTAAGAACGAATTTGCCGGCAGTGAGGATTTTCTCAGAAGATTCCGCAACGAGTCCAAGGCAATAGCACTGCTTTCGCATCCGAACATTGTAAAGATATACGATGTCGGCTTCAATGAGCAGATACAGTTTATTGTAATGGAATACATAGACGGCATCTCTCTTGCCGAATATATCAAGCTGCAGGGCGTTCTGAAATGGAAGGACGCTGTATATTTCACTATCCAGATTTTAAGAGCATTACAGCACGCTCACGACAGAGGAATAGTCCACAGGGATATAAAGTCGCAGAATGTAATGATGCTCCCCGACGGCACGATAAAGGTCATGGATTTCGGCATTGCTCGTTTTAACCGTGAAACAGATAAAACTCTTTCCGAAAAGGCTATCGGTTCTGTACACTATATCAGTCCCGAGCAGGCAAGAGGCGAAATGACCGATGAAAAGAGCGATATATATTCTGTCGGCGTTATGCTTTATGAGATGCTGACAGGACAGAAACCGTTTGACGGCGAAACACCCGTGGCTATTGCACTCCAGCATATGCAGACTCCGCCGAAACCTCTGCGTGAGATCAATTCTTCAATCCCCGAAGGTCTTGAGGAGATTACGCTCAAGGCTATGCAGAAAGAGCCTTCGATGCGTTATCAGACCGCAGGCGAGATGATAAACGATATTGAAGAATTCAAGAAAGATCCCAGCATTGTATTTGAGTACAAATATTTCTCAACAGACGGCTCGACCAAGTATTTCGATAAGGTATCCGACCCCAACGCTCCCGAACAAAGCGCAAACGGAGATGAGCTTCCCGAAAGCGAGGGCGATGAGGATAACGATCTTTATGATGAGGATGAGGACGACGAGGATGAAGTAGAGGAAAGACGTTCTCCGCTCCTGCCTATTCTCTTTGCCGTAGCGTCTGTATTTGTAATAATGACCGCATGGCTCATATTCACTATTGTAAGCGGTAACTTAGGTACCGAAAGCGGCGGCTCCGATGAGATGACTATGCCGAATATTGTCGGTATGATGCTTGATGATGTCAAGACAAAGTACCCTGAACTTAACCTCGATATAGACAGACAGTATTCTACAGAGTACAAGGAAAACGAGGTAATGGATCAGAAAACTCCTGCCGGCAGAACCATCAAAAAGAGTACAATAGTAAGTATTGTTATCAGTAACGGCCCTCAGAAGGTGGAGATTGACGATTACTCCAACCTTACTGTACAGGACGCACAGATAAAGCTCGAAAAGAAGGGACTTAAGCCCAAAATCGTATATGTCAATAATGACGATGTGGCTAAGGATATTGTTATAAAGACCGAACCTGCGGCTCATTCTGAGGTTTCACAGGGTACGCTCGTTAAGGTATATGTAAGTAACGGCAAGCTTGTGAAGGCAGTCAATGTTCCCAAGTTTATCGGTATGACAATCGAAGAAGCGAGAGAAGAAGCAGAGAAGAAGAATCTCAAGCTGAAGGAAGTTTCGGGCTCAAGCAACGAGTATGAAAAAGATCAGGTAATTAAGCAGAGCATTGCGGAAAACTCTGTTGTAAACGAGGAAACCGAGATTGAAGTAACCGTATGCGACGGCAAGGCTGTCAACATCAAGACCGAAGTTTCTCTTAAACTTCCGACCGATGCAACAGATACCGGAACGTTCAAGTTTGAGTACTTCAAGGACGGCGTTTCGTTCAAGGAAGAAGAACGTGATATGGCTGTAAATTCGGGTAAAACTCTGACATTTGAAGTCAGCGGTACAGAACCTGCCACATTCACTGTCAAGATTACTAATGTGAACGACACATCGCTCAGCGGAGTTCTTGCGGAAATCAGCGTTGATTTCAAGAATGAGGACACAGAGCCTGAAATAGTAAGCTATGATGAGAGCCTGTTCAATAAGCTCAAGTATGTAGCTCCCGACACTTCAAAGGAGGACCCTTCCTCAGATCCTGAGCCCTCAGAGGTAAGCGGTACTGTAACCGTTACGCTTCCGACAATCGCCGCTCAGTCAGGTACATTTAACTTTACCTATATGGACAGCGACGGAAATGTAATCAAGACAGAAACCAAGGATATGTCACTTGCGGCAGGTAAGCCTGTATCATTTGAGGTATCCGGCAAGGATAAGCGGACATATCTCATAAAAGTCACAAATGTTAAGGACGAAGCTCTTACAGGAACACTCGCTGAAATAGAAGTTGATTTCTCCTCCGGTACTGTAAAGCAGAATGTTATATCATACGATCAGAACCTGTTTAACAATCTGAAGGGTGTTTCGTCCGAAACATCGGGCGAACCTTCCGAAGAAACAGCTGAATAACGAGGTTTGCCTTTGAAAAATATAAAAAGCGAAGGCATTATAACAAAGGCTGTCGGCGGCAACTACTATGTAGCTGTTGCCGACGGCGTTTTATGTTGTAATGCAAGGGGAGTGTTCAGAAAAGAAAAAATATCTCCGTGTGCGGGAGATAATGTCGTTGTCAGCATAGAGGAAAATGCCGTTCCGCTTATCGTGGAGATAAAGGAACGGAAGAATCATATCATCAGACCGCCGCTCGCCAATCTTGACTGTGCTTTACTGGTAACATCGGCGGTAGACCCTGTGCCGAACACGCTTGTTACAGATAAGCTGATTTCAATATTTGAAAGCAAGCACATCGAGCCTGTTATAGTAATAACCAAACAGGATCTGCGTGAATGCGAGGATTTCGCCGAAATATACAGAAAATGCGGATTCAAGGTGTTCTATATGGACAACAGCACAGGAAACGGCATTGATGCGATCAGAAGCTATATATCCGGCAAGCTGTCAGCGCTTATAGGTAATTCAGGCGTAGGAAAATCAAGCCTTATGAATCATCTGTTCCCGGGACTTGAAAGAAGCACGGGAGATATAAGCAAAAAGCTGGGCAGAGGACGGCATACGACAAGACAGGCGGAGTTATTCGCTGTTGACGGAGGCTATATTGCCGATACGCCGGGATTTTCGACCGTTGAAGTAAGCAGATACGGCTTTATTCCGAAAAATGAACTGCAATATTCGTTCAGAGAGTTTTCTGAATATCTCGGCAAATGCCGTTTCAGAGATTGCGTTCATCTCAAGGAGAGCGGATGTGCCGTGACCGAAGCACTGCGTGAAGGAAAGATAAACAGCTCACGCTATGACAGCTATGTAAAAATGTGTGAAGAGGCCGAAAGGCTGAATGAATGGGAGTTTAAAAACAAATAATGAAGAAGTGTTATATAATCTGCGGCGGACCTGAGCCGTGTATGAATGCGGAAATATCCGAGGGTGCGTTTATAATATGCGCAGACAGCGGGTATGACAAGGCACTGCAGGCAGGAATCAAGCCGGATCTGATTTTAGGGGATTTTGACAGCCTTGAGAATCCGTTGCCGGATAATATAGAAACAATGCGTTCGCCTGCCCACAAGGACGATACCGACACGATGCTTGCTGTAAGAACCGCACTCGACAGAGGATATGACGACATTACGCTCATCAGTGCCTGCGGCGGTAGAACAGACCATACCTTAGCGAATATAGCGACGCTTCTGTTTATCCGTGAGCATGGAGCAAGAGCAAGCATAAAAGGCGACAGCACGGATGTATACATACTTGAAGATGAAAAGATAACGCTTTCACCCGATTTATCAAGATACCTTTCGGTGTTTGCAATAAGTGATAAAGCAACGGTTTCCATAACAGGCGCAGGTTATCCGCTTGACTGCTATGTTATGGAGCGCAGCTTCCCGATAGGTGTAAGCAATGAGTTCACCGAAGGCACCGATTGCACGGTCGAAGTAAGGAGCGGACTTACGGTTGTTATGACCGTCAAGAAATAAGTAACAAAATATCTCCCTGAGGAATAAAGTGTAATAGCTTCAGCTGACGGGAGGTATTTTTATGATGAGAAGGCACAGACCGGGACGTTCAAAATTTCCTGCGTTCATACTCGGTCTTGCCGGTATTCTTATATGTGTTACCTGTATGTCAGCCGAAACACTGCTTGTTATACTGTCACTGCTGCTCATTGCACTGGGAGTATGGCTGATGTTCTTTTGCTGAAAGAGAGGTACATATTATGAAAATCGTAGTTTGCAAGACACCCAGAATACTGGCAGGCTTCTTAAGATTGTTTTTCGGTATAAGAAAGACGGAAGGATAAAGAACTACCCCCGATTGCTTATGCAGTCGGGGGTAAACATTAAGTGTGACGTTTATCTGTATTTGCCGTTCTGGATATTCTTCATAAACTGCCGCCGTGACATCTCACCCGTGCTGACTTTCCAGGAATCCTCCTGCTCGAGCTTCCAGTTATTGTGATAAGATGCCGGGATCTGCGGTTCGCAATTTTTCCAGATGCCATAAATGATCAGACCGATAAATAAAACTATAAATGTCATATTTTTCTCCTTTTGAATAAGCCGTACCGATTTGCATCGGGTTTTATCCTTTGACTTAATGATAACAGATAAGGTGTACGATAAAACGGTCAGGAAAGAAATTTCGTGAAAAATTTAAAACGCTCGAATATTCACGGCACAGTGGTATATATTATTACGGACAGACATAATGACAGGAGCGGTTTCAGAGGGAATTTTGACTTTTTGTAAAATTTTTTCGTAAAACGCTTGACAAACATTAAACTTCGTGTTATAATATACAAGCACTCAGGAGAGTGAACAAAATATCGCGGGGTGGAGCAGGGGTAGCTCGTCGGGCTCATAACCCGAAGGTCGTTGGTTCGAATCCAGCTCCCGCAACCATATTGTGCTGACAAAAAAGATATCAGCGCGGAAAACCCAGTAACCATCACGGTTTCTGGGTTTTTTCGTTCCCAAAATTTCAATGAAAAATAAAAGATATCATCCCCCATTTTTCTTTGGGTGGGAGGACTTGAACTAAAATCCAAGGGTTTTAGGGGCAGATTTTACGATTAAATTCGTAGAGTCTGCCCTTTTTTTCGTTTTTATAATTGTTAAATGTTTGTGTCTAAATGCGGATGTAATGAAATTTCATTGCGTCCGCTTTTTTATTTTGTACTCCCTTCTCCCACGCAGAGAATGAGTAAATATATAAAAGAAATAGGAGTTGATGATAAACATGGCTGTACTTTTTTCTGCGGTAACGCTTTCCGCAAACGATCAGGAAGTTGAATTCTTTGTTGGTGGAATACCGAGAGAATATGACGACCTTGAAGGCTGGACTGCCTTCGAATACTTTATGGAAGACCTCGATGAAGAAACGGAAGTTTCCGTTCACGCAGAAGCGTATCTCTACGGTGAAGAAGAAACATACAAGGCTACTCCCGAGGAAGTCGCGTATTTTATGATGCGGATGAATCAGGACGAAACATTCCTCTCCCGTTGCGATAACATCGAAAGCGTTGACTTTACAATCAGTTGGTCTCCCGATGAATTATTTGATATGGAGGTAAATTGAAATGAACGATTGGGAAAGACAGCATCGGCAAGCACAGCGATACAAAGATGCATATCCGCCCGGTACAAGAATTGTGTTAAACCACATGAGTGATCCCTATCACCCCGTCCCCGAAGGTATGCGTGGTACTGTTCGAGTGGTGGACGATATGGGAACAATCCATATGAATTGGGATAATGGTCGCACCCTTGGCCTTGTCCCCGGTGAGGACTCCTTCCGCAAACTCACGGAAGAAGAACTTCGCGAGGAACAGCGGCTTGCCGCTGAAGAATACCAAGAGCAGCAAGAAACTATCCAAGAGCAAACAATGTAGAGAGCGAGGTGAATAAAAAAACATTATAGGTTGGATGCCATATGGCTATCCGCTTCATTGATCTATGTTCAGGCATCGGAGGTTTCCATTCCGGTCTGATGGCTACCGGCAACTTTCAATGTGTCGGACATGCAGAGATTGACAAGCATGCAGCAAAAGCATATAGAGCCATCTACGGTTCGGAAGGAGGTAAAAATTATGGCGACCTCCGAAAAATTAACCCAAAGGAATTGCCCGACTTTGATTTACTCTGTGCCGGATTTCCTTGTCAAAGTTTCTCTGTTGCCGGAAGAAGGCTTGGATTTGACGATACCCGAGGTACTGTCTTCTTTGAAATTGCCCGAATCATTGCAGAAAAACGGCCTCCATTTCTACTCTTGGAGAACGTCCCCGGTTTGCTATCGCATGACAGCGGCAGGACGCTTACTACCATCTTCTCCACGCTTGTTGAAATGGGGTATCATCTCGAATGGATGGTGCTTAACAGCAAATACTTCGGAGTCCCACAACAAAGAAGAAGGCTGTACATTGTCGGATATCTTGATCCAAGATGTGCCGGACAGATATTTCCTCTCGGAAGCAGCTATGCGAAAGATCTTAAGCAACTTATCCCCGGCGCACAGGGACAGCGCGTCTACGAAACAGACGGAGTAGCCTGTACGCAATGTGCAAGTGCCGGTGGTTGGGGTGGCAAGACTGGCTTGTACTTTATTGATATGAATGTTAACCCAAAGATTACCGATGTTGCTCGATGTATTACCGCGCGACAAGATTCAGGCGTTAGTAATCACAGAGGTGAACATTCGGCAGTCCTTATTGAGGACGAGCCACCGAGAGCAACGCTGACACCCGACAGAGAAAAAGTCAGACAACAAGGACGGCGAATGAAAGAGCCGGACGAAGCCATGTTTACTATTACTGCCCAAGATAGACATGGCATTTATCACAGGGGCAGAATCCGCAAGCTAATGCCCATAGAGTGCTGGCGACTGCAAGGATTTACAGACGAGCAATTTAATAAGGCACAGGCGACCGGTCTCAAAGATGGTCACCTTTACAAAATGGCAGGTAACGCAGTTAGCGTACCTGTCATTACTGCTATTGGGCAAAAAATTGCGGAATTGAATTCAAAATACGATATTGCAAAGGAGTGGTAAGACATGCCAAATCATGTGATTAACCTCGTCACTCTCCGTGGTGATGAAACAAAAATTGCTGAAATGCTGGAAGCAATCAAGAATGATGAGATAGGACGCGGTTCTATTGATTTCAACAAGATTGTTCCTATGCCGGAAGCACTGAACATTACAGCAGGTTCTAAAACAGATGAAGGTCTGCGTTATTACAAGGATTTTGTGTCTGTCTACACTCTTATGGGTACTCGAGAAGGTCTCGACCTTTTGAATATCCCCGAGGAAAGTGAAAAGGCGTTCTTAAAAGCAAGAACCGATATCCCCAAGGACACTTTTGAACTTGGCAAGGCTGCATTTAAAAACGAGCTTCAATACGGTGCGCCGACTTGGTATCCCTGGTGTCTCGACCATTGGGGAACAAAATGGAACGCTTACGGGTTCGATGACTATCCTTCCTCCGATTTGGAAGATACGAATCCGACAATTGCGTTTCAGACAGCCTGGAGTGCGCCACACCCGATTCTTATAAAACTTGCAGAAATGTATCCCGAGGTTGGCTTCGAACATACTTGGGCAGACGAAGATATCGGTATGAACTGCGGCCAGGTGGTGTATGAAAACGGCAAACAGACTGAAATCTACTACCCCGATGAAGCAGAAGCGGTTGAGTTTGCCAATAATGCTTGGGGCTTCGAAAATTATGAAGAAGAAATGGGAGAACAAAATCTATGAGTGTAAAACGAATTGATATCAAAGACTTGCTCAACTATGAAGGAAAGGAAGGTCTTATCCTTCAAGGCTGTGGTGGTGATCCGCAAGAATGGATTGACGGTATCAACGAGCTTTTTACAAAACAGGAAATCCTGTTGGATGATACTAAGTTCAATGCCGAGAACTGCGCAGTCTTTGATAATAACGGATCGACCTGCATCCTGTATCCGTTTAGCGAAGATGTAAATCTCAATGTTGGCAAACTCGCTATGTGGCGCATTGGTACACATTCCGAATTCGGCGGCACATGGCTCTCGGATTTTGTTGACCATCAGTTCGGGGGCTTTCATGCAAAGCAACAGGAAAACACCAAGCCCGATTGTCCTTTGATAGGTCAGGACGGAAATATTTTCAATCTGATGGGAATTGCAGCTCGAACACTCCGAGAAAACGGAATGGCCGAACAGGCAAAGGAAATGACAAGTCGCATCCATGCAGGGGCAACAAATTATTACGATGCCCTAAATATAATCGGTGAATATGTAAATATTACATCGGTTGATGACATGGATGAAGACATGGACGAAGATGAAGGGATGGATATGCAATATGAGTGAGTTTGTATTTCTTATTATCGGCATTCTTATCGGCTGTTGCTTCGGACTCAGCTTGATGTCCTGCTTGCAGCTTAATCGGGTTAACGATTACGAAGAAGAAATTCGTAAGCTCAAGAAGCAACTGCGAGAAGAAAAAGCCAAAAACAATATTTAATGAATTTGAGGCCGTTGATGTGTGTAAACACAAAGACGGCCTGTTTTTGTTTTATACCGCAACTGCCTCCTACTGAAAGGAGGTCGGTTACATTGTCCGGCTCGGTAAGCCCATTACCGTGGACTGGAAGCAAAGGATGTATCTACACAACCATAGATGCATTCATGCCTCCGCACAAAACCTATGTGGAAGCCTGTATGGGTAGTGCGGAGGTGTTCCTGCGCAAGAAACCTTCGGAACGTGAAATCATCAATGACTATAACGGCGATTTGGTGAAGTTCTTCCGAGTGCTTCAGCGTAGCGAAAAGTTAGCATATCTGATAGGTCGACTTTATCTCTCTTTCAACTCGGAACAATTATTTAAGGCAAACAAGGCTATGCTTGCCGATGTTCCTAATATTCTCGATGATCTAACCGAAACCTCGGTAATCATTGAAAACGCAGAATGGAGTGATATAGAAAAAGCCGTAGCCTTCTTTGAAAATCAGATATTCAGCTTCTCTTCCACGGGCAAAACCTTTGCTATAGCAAAGAAAGATATGACAAAAAGGTTCGGCAGATTAGTCGCAGCCTGTAGCAGACTTCGGAATGCGGTCATTATGCATCGAGATTATAAAGACTGTATTTCATATGCGGCAGGTAAAGACACCTTCATTCTGCTCGATCCCCCGTACAAGGGTACGGAAAATTACTATCAAAAAGCCAACTTCGGTGCAGATGAACACGCCATGCTCTTTGAGTTCATGAATGGAATTCATGAGAAATACAAGGGCGAGTGCAAGTTCATTATCACATACAATAACGATCCCTACATCAGAGAACTTGCTGAAAAATATGGGTTCGATACCTTTGTGAAAGAACGATTGCACAATATGGCTCAAAGCACCAAACCAGGCGAAATGTTCGAAGAACTGCTCATCGGCAATTATAAATTGCTGGAACAAGCAGAAACGAACCAAAACTATCTGTTGGAACAATCCCGGCAGTTAACACTATTTGATTTTCAATATGATTATTAAGGAGAAACAGACTATGGATTACAATGTAGAATTTAAAATCGCGCTGCCGGATGAATTGCTCGAAACTTTCGGCATTGATGAGGACACCCCCTTTGAAGCATACTTCGAAGACGGTGCTATCAAGGTGAGAATCCTTGATGAAGACGAGCTTGAAATGTACGGTTATGATGAGGTTGAAGACGAAGACGCTTGTATCGATGAGTGCCTCGGTTGTCCGTATTATTGTCAAAAGTGCGGTGCTTGCACCTGCGATGAGTAAAGAAGGAGTGTGATTAGGATGAACAAAAAAATTGTGAGAGTCCTCGGTAAGCGAGGACGAATTACTATCCCCTATGAGATTCGAGTCCGCAACAATATCGGCTACAATGACATTCTCTCTTTCGAGGAACAAGACCATAACACGATCATCATCCGCAAAGAAAAGCTGTGTGGGGGCTGTACACCCGAGTGCTTCGATGAAGATCAGAACATTTCCATTAAAGACTTCCTTGACAGTCTGTCCCCCACTCAACAGAGAGAAGCTACGATCTATCTCAATTTGCTGTGGGCGCAGAAGGAAGGAGTATCACATAATGGCAGAGCATAAGAGCCTTTATCTGTGGTCATTGGCTGAAGCACAAAAGCTCGGTGAACTTGACCTATGGAAAGAATCGTACAAAGAGAATTGCAGTTGTGCAAGAGATATCGAAAGGTGTATTGAGGAAGGCTATTCCGACAATCACTTAAACACAGATGGTGCGAAAGCTATCATCGACAAATATGGTTTTAACCGTGTCAATTGGGTTCTTGCAAATACAATTCAAAGAAAAGATGCTGACGGTCGTTTCAGCCAAGAGAACAAAGAGTGGGCAAAATCACTCTATATTCCAAAGGACGAAACGGGCTGGCATTTTGAGGTAGACTCGCATCCCGGTCTCACGGATATGTTCGTTTCTCGAGTTCGCCAGGAATTCCAAAGGCTTGGCTTATTTGACCGGAGCCATTGCACCGATGAGAGTAATTACGAAGGAAAGCTTCTTGTAATGAAGCCGTCTACGCTGAAAGATCAGTATAAAACACCGGACTTTCAACTGTTCTTTGCTACAAGCGGTTTTGGATGCGATCCCACAAAAATCGGAACAGCGGTATATGGCTTCTTTCTAAAAGATGATGAACATACCCATTTTAGGCGTTCGGATTTTATCGGTGTAATAAAGGACGAATGTATTCCCGATTGGGCGCAAGAAAAACTTCAAACGATGCAAGAGCCTTCTGCGGAAAACGGCATCAAGATGGAAGGAGTGGAATAATGCGCGTACAAATTTATCAAATCAACCATAATCGAGATATCCATGATATGAAATTCATGTCCCTAAAGGATGGTGAAGTCGTTGATCCCTCCACATATGATGAGGTATTTAATGCAGAAATAGAGGAATCAGATTTAGAAGCAATCTATACCCGATTCAATACAGAGGGGCATCCGCTTCACCGGGGGCATTCACTTTCGGTATCCGATGTTGTTGTCATGCAAGATAAGGCATATATCTGCCAAAGCGTGGGATTTAAGGAAATTCCGTTTAATGTGAGCCAAACGCAGAAACCGGACAACCTTATGCGAGTTGTATATGTAGAGCCGAACAAACCTGCTTATGAAGCAGAGGTGGAGCATTCGCTCCGAGGTGAACAAAGAGCTGTTAAGGGGTTAATCGAGCCGGTATACATTGAAAATGACGGGACTTGCCTTATCTGCAATGAAGAAGCAAAGCTTGAAGGTATGGATGGCAATCGAAGGTTCGGCAGTTCTATTATCGCCGGACCTTTTTTCGTTGTCGGTCTTACCGAAGATGACTTTAGAAGTTTAACGGATTCGGAGGTGATGAGATATATGGATCGGTTCAAAGAACCTGAACAAATCTCGCAAGAGGAAGTTCAGGGTGACATGGGATTCACAATTATAACTGGAATGTAAATCAAATTGGAGGTAATTTATAATGGCAACTAAGAAAACCGGTGGCGTAAAAGCACCCAAAGAAGTTGAAAAGAAAGTTCCCGAACAGGTTGTAGAAAATGGTGCAGCCGAAAGACCGCAGTATAAAGTACCGTTTATATCTGCAAGAATTGATCGCATGGCTACCGATCCCAATAGTAAGATTAAAGCTAATGCGAGTGTAACCATTGGTAATCATTTCGCTGTGCATGGTTTTAAAATCTATGATGCCGGTGAAGGAAAAGGCCCTCAGGTCTTGTATCCGGCTACCAAAGGAAATGATGGTAAGTATTACGATGATTTCCATCCCGTGACGAAGGAAGGACGAGAAGCGATCAACGGATACATCCTCGATGCCTATGAGCAGAAACTCGAACAGACACAGGGTGAAGATCAGTCTGCCACCGAAGACCTCGATGAAGACGAGGAACCTGCCTTTGAGCAGACAATGTAGGCTTTTTCGTTAAATAATTGATAATTCGCTGGACTTTTGAAATTGTTTCCGTATTGTGTAGTTAGAGGTGATTTTTATGATGAAAAGAGTAATCGCAATCTTGATGGCGGTTATGCTCTGCATGACATTCATTGCGTGTAGCAAGCAGCCCACTACGCAAATTGGGACAGAGTCCAGTGAGTACAGTTTGAGTGAAACGGTAGGAGTAACATCAGCCGAACAAGAGAAAGAAAATAGTGATGACACCGATGCCGATCACTCCGAAAAAGCTACCGAAAACTCCACCCCCTCTACTGAAACGGCGACCGAGGAAACGGTTACATCAGAAAAAGAAGATGAAACAACCACGCCCACGGTAACCTCTCCTCCCAAGAAGGATACAGAACAAACTGAGCCTCCAAAGGAAACAGAGGAAACTGCTCCGCCGAAGGCTACAGAAACAACAAAGCCTGTAGAGAAAACAACAGAAGCAACAGAACCTCCCTCCACGGAAGCACCCACAGAAACAACGCAAAGTACCAAACCCGAGCAACAGCCCGAGGAAGCGACTCAAAGTGAACCTCCCTCGACATATGAAATTGAGAGCTTGGTCGCACAGTACATCAATCAGTACCGTGCAGCCCAAGGCGATACCACCGCGACAGTTCTCACAGGACTGACTGAGGTGGCAAGATACAGAGCAAGACAGCTCGTGACCGACTTCTCACACAATAGCAATCCGAACCCATGCACGGTCTTACAGTACGGTGAGTACATTGATATGACCTTGTTCGGCGGTGATGCAAGCGAAAGCTATTATCGTGGCTATAATCGAGAAGCCATTGGCAAGGGTGATTGGTTCGGCACAGCAGACCAAATAGCACAAAGGATTGCAAAAGGATTCAAAAACAGTAGTAGCCATTGGGTATATGTGGGTGACTCGGAATACAGCTATATGGCCGTGGGTGTCGTCTATAATGAAGCAGATGAAAAGTGGTACTGTTGCATCTGTATGAGCAGTAAAAACTATGGTGATTAAAATATAATCTACCGCAAGCAAGCCCTCGTCTTCGGACGGGGGCTAATTTTATTTTCAGATTTGAAAGGATGAAGAATCTATGAGTTTTGTAAAAAATAAATGGTCAAAAGTGCTGGCGATGGTTCTTGCGGTAGTAATGGTTATCATGGCAATGCCTATGAGCGCCTTTGCCGCGGTCGCAAGTGATCTGCCCGAGGAAATGGTAGATCATTCTATTCTCCGCGCACTTGCCTACACAGGATATGACGTAGATCAGCAGATTGCCGATGGAACTCTGTATCAGTCCGGCAGTTATGGTTCAAGAACGCCGACAGGGGTTCTTTCCGGTATCAATTACGGCACATCCACCTCCGGCTTTGAAACCGTAGCGGATGAAACCACGGTTACAGGTCTTGCGCCTAATATTGCGAGATATCAGGACTACGGCTTGTGTTGTGCCTCCTTCGTAACCTATTACATTTGCAACTACCTGCCCAATATCGAAGGCGTGGACACACAATTTATTACGGATGCGATTAAGGCAACAGGATGGAACTCTCAGGCATGTGTCACTTGGCAGAAAGCGCTCAACGACCTTGCTGATGAGGGGAAAATTGAAAAGATCGGTACGAGCAGTTCCAATGTGGATCGAAGCAAACTTGCCCCTGGCGACATTGTGATTTTCGGTGACTCCGAAAACTCCCATAAGCATGTTGCCATCTACTCCGGCACCTATAATGGCGTGGATTTCATTATCCATGTTGGTAATGACAGAGGCCCCGAAATTTCCCGTATTGACTGGATGGGACAGGCTGGCGATAAGTCCTCCTATCCGAATGCGTATTTCCATCTGCCCGATGACATTTTCGAGAACGATGGTAGTATTGAGGTTAATAAGAAGGATACTGATGGAAATGCCCTTGCCGGTGCATACTTTACCGCTACAAACACGGAAACTAACGAAAAATTTGTGATCGGCCCCACTGATAGCAAGGGTTATGCCAAGAGTGAGGATAAAATCCCCTTCGGAACTTATACTATCAAGGAAACCGTGTTCCCCACCAATTATCAGTCATATGGCGAAACCAGTTGGACAAGAACACTGGATGCAGACACCCCAAATGCAACGATTACAATCAATGCAGTAAACGAGTTGATCCCCGGATCTGCCAGAATCGTGAAGACTTCTGAAGACGGCGTAGTCGCAGGCATCAATTTCACGGTTAAGGGCAACGGTGTGGACAAGACCGTCATCACGGACGAAAATGGGGAGATCAAGATTGATAATCTCAAGCCCGGCAGCTACACCGTTTCTGAAATCGTGGCTGACAAGTACGAGCCGCAGGAAGTCAGAACGGTAACGGTTGTAAGCGGTCAGACCGCTACGGTCACCTTCAACAATGTTCTCAAGCGCGGATCGCTGCAGGTAACAAAATCTTCCGAGGATGGCTTGGTGGCAGGTGTCCAGTTCAAGCTGTCCGGTACCTCTCTCGCAGGGCTTCCCGTGGAGCAGTATGCAGTTACCGACTCTAACGGTGTTGCAACATTCGAGGATGTCCTCATCAGCGGTCACGCTCCTTATGTACTCGAGGAAGTAAATACGGCTGAGAGATATATTGTCCCCGAAAATCAGACCGCTATTATTGAGTGGAACGAAGTAACCAATAATTACTTCTATAACGAATTGAAGCGTGGCGAACTCAAGGTAACAAAGACTGCCGAGGACGGCTTGGTCGAGGGAATGAAATTCCACCTGTATGGCACTTCTCTCTCCGGTGAAAAGGTTGATGAATACGCATATACCGATGAAAACGGCATTGCGGTGTTCTATGATGTGCTGATCGGTGAGGGCTATACGCTCGAGGAAGTGAATACAAATATCCGTTATGTTGTACCGGCAAAGCAGACAGCCGACATCGCATGGAACGAGGTAACGAACAAGTCCTTTGAGAATATCCTCAAGAAGTTCCGTGTAGATGTGTTCAAGGTGGACGGTTACCTGTTTTGGGGCGACCCCGATGATGAAGAAGGTGGCCTTGTTCCCATGTCTGCTGTCCCCATGTCCATTGGCGTAGACTCCGATCAGTTGGTTAACGAATACGGTTGGCCTTATGGACTTACGCAGGGCGATGCAACCCTCGAGGGAGCAGTTTACGGCCTGTACAACAACGGAGTCCTTGTGGATACCTACACCACCGACAAAAACGGCTACTTCTTGACCGATTACTATGTCTGCGGAAACAACTGGTATTTACAGGAAATCACCCCGAGTGAGGGCTACCTGCTTGATAATACGAGATACTACATCGACTGCTCTGCCTACGAATATACCGTAGAGCTTAACACCGAGTATGTGGATGTGTATGAAGCCATTATTCGTGGCAAGATCGCCATCATTAAGCATTGCGATGATGGCAGCACCAAGATCGAAACTCCCGAGGAAGGTGCAGCCTTCGCTGTGTACCTCAAGAGTGCGGGTTCTTACGAAAACGCAGAGGAAAATGAAAGAGCTATTCTCATCTGTGACGAGTATGGCTTCGCTGAAACGGATTGGTTGCCCTACGGCGAATATGTCGTGGAGCAGATTGACGGCTGGGAAGGCAAAGAAATGATGCCGGCATTCGAGGTCAATGTTAATGCAGACGGCGAAACCTATCGCTATCTCATTAACAACGCTACCTTTGAGGCTGAGATCGAGATCGTCAAGAAAGATGCGGAAACCGGCAATATCATTCCTGCTGCCGGAATCGGCTTCAAGGTTCGCAACACAGATACCGGCGAATATGTTATTCAGCGTGTCAATTATCCCACACCCGTGGATATTGAGGTCTACTACACCGACAGCACCGGCAAGCTGATGCTTCCTTCTCCGTTGCCCTATGGTAATTACGAGATCATCGAGCAGAATACCTGCTATGGTTATGTCCTCGATAGTGAGCCAGTAGCCTTTAAGGTTGATGGCACAAGTGACCTTGTGACGGTTGTAAAATCCAATGTGGCACAGAAAGGTACAATCACCGTGGAGAAAACCGGTGAAGTGTTCGCATCGGTAAGAGAAATCAACGGTATCTATCAGCCCGTTTATGAGATTCAGGGCTTGGAAGGCGCGGTTTATGAAATTACCGCAGCGGAGGATGTGGTAACGCTTGACGGTACTGTCCGCTATGTCAAGGGACAGGTCGTTGCAACCATTACCACGGGTACGGATGGGATTGCTACTACCGAGCCTCTCTATCTTGGCAAATTCACGGTGACTGAAATTACTGCGCCTCACGGTATGGTGCTGAATACTGAGCCTGTAGAAGTGGAACTCACATACGCAGGTGAAACCGTTAAAGTCACATCCACCTCCGCTTCCTTCCTCAACGAGCGACAGAAGATTGTAATTGATCTTTCCAAGACCTTGGAGAAGGACGATATCTTTGACATCGGCAATGCGGATGAAATCACCCGTGTGCAGTTCGCCATTTATGCCTCCGAGGAAATGACCGCCGCTGACGGAACTGTCATTCCCAAGGATGCTCTCATTGAAATCGCAACCTGTGATCAGGACGGCAAGATTACCTTTACAACAGATCTGCCCGTAGGCGCAAAGGTCTATGTAAAGGAATATGCTACTGACAGCCACTATATCCTCTCTGACGAAACATACGAAATTGTATTCGAGTATGATGGACAGGATACGGATACGGTCAGAAAGAGCATCAATGACGGAAACGCAATCGAGAATGAAATGATCCGTGGCAGCGTAGTCGGCAAGAAGCTTGATGAAGATGGCTTCGCAATCTGTGGCGCATTCTTCGGATTATTTGCTGAAAACGAAACCGAGTTCACCGAGGAAACTGCCATTCTTACCTGTGAATCCAACGAAATCGGTGTATTCATCTTTGAGAATGTACCTTTCGGCAGATGGATCATCCGTGAGATCAAGGCGGCACCTGCATTCGTGCTGAATGAAAACAGCTATGCCGTGACGGTGTCCGAGGATGAGCAGGTCGTTGAAATCGTGATTGAAAATGAGTTCATTACCGGCTCTGTGCAGACCATCAAGGTAGATAAGGAGTACCCGGAGAACACTCTCGCAGGGGCAATCTTTGAAATCTATGTGGATGTAGACGGCAATGCGGAATTCGATCCCGAGATTGATCTGCTCGTAGGCGAAATGACTGAAGAAGAAAATGGCGCATATACCATGAGTGATCTCCGCTACAACGGTTATTTCTTGCATGAAAAGGTTTCTCCCGAGGGCTTCTTGAAGGACGAAGGCTACTATTATTTTGAGATCAGAAATGACGGTGAAACGGTGGTCGTTGAAAACGAAGCCGGTATCGGATTTACCAATCAGCCCATCAAGGGTAATGTTACTACCACGAAAGTGGATGAAGAATATCCCGAAAACAAGCTGACCGGCGCAGTCTTCCACATTTACGCTGACAATGATAAAAACGGTGAATTCAATGCCGATGTTGACACCTTTGTTGTGGCATTGACTGAAACCGAGGTCGGTGTCTATCTTGTGGAAGGTATCCGTTATGGTGGCTTTTTCCTGTATGAAGAAACTGCCCCCGAAGGCTTCTTAAAGGATGATACCTACCACTACTTCGAGATTCGCAATGACGGCGAAACTGTTACTGTCGAAAATATGGCAGGTATTGGTTTCACTAATAAGCCCATTGTCGGCGAACTCGAATTGACCAAGACCGACATTGCAGACGGCAAGCCCCTTGCCGGTGTCGGCTTCCGTATCAAGGATGCAGATGGAAATACCGTGATCGAAGGCTATACTGACGAGAACGGCATTGCCAAATTCACCCTGCGCTACGGAAAATACACCTATTCTGAATTTGATCCTCTCGAAGGCTACATCGCTAATACCGAGGAATATCCGTTTGAAATTACAGAGGACGGACAGATCATCAAGGCAAATGTAACCAACGAGAAAATTCCCGTCCCCGATATTCCGCAGACCGGCGATAACTCTAACCTCGGCTTCTGGATTGGCCTTGGCGCAGTTGCCCTCGGCGGTCTTGTCTCGGTAATCATTGTGAGCATTAAGCGCAAGAAGGACGATGAGGATTAAAAATGATGAAAAAGGTGTATATCTGCGCACCTTTGGGTGGCGATGTCAAGGGCAACCTTGAAAAAGTCAAGCGATATACCCGATATGCGTTAATGTGTGGCACGGCTCCTGTTGTGCCACATTTTTACGCCTTGTGCCTCGATGACAATATCGAGAAGGAGCGTGAAATCGGGATTGTTGCCGGACTTGGTATGTTGTGGTTTTGCGATGAACTGTGGCTCTTCGGAGATGAAATGACCGAGGGAATGCACACAGAGATCAATTTCTGCAAGAACCTCAATATTCGAATTAAGAAAATCAACGAAAAAGATATTAAGAAAGTAATTGGAGGTTGACTTTTATGAATAAGAAAATTACAAGAATTCTACTCTGTGTAGCACTTGTCGCTGTGCTTGTAAGCGCCTTCTCCATGACAGCCTTTGCTGCCGGCGACGTGGCAGGAGCTATTGAACAGACATGGAACACCGCCAAAACTCAGGTACAGGCAGTAGTCAACAACGTTGTTTTCCCTGTAGTCGATATGATCCTCGCTATCCTCTTCTTCGTGAAGTTGGGTACAGCATACTTTGATTACAGAAAGCACGGACAGTTTGAGTTTGCGGCACCTGCTATTCTGTTCGCTTGTCTTATCTTCACGCTTACCGCGCCCCTCTATATCTGGACCATTCTGTAAGGAGCGTTGTTATGAATTTTTTCGAGAAAGAAATGCGACAGATGTTCGGTGATACCGATATTATTGAAGAACCCAAATTCATTGGCAAAACAATGCTTGGCAAGCTTGATGACGAACTGCGAGTGAAATTGCAGTTCGTTTCTACGCAAATTTCCAAGCATTACGATGCTATTCAGATGTCCATTATTAACCGAACTGATGGCGTAATCGATAAGCAGACTATGCTTTTTGGGGATATTATCGGACAGAAAGTTTTGCACGGAACACCGAATGTTAATCCCTATATGTGGGAGAACAACAACCAGGGAATGTGGTACACCCCCGTTACGCTTTCCGAAAAGGCACAGATCGCCGACTCTGTTCTTGATTACGTTGGAATGTATCAGGAGCAGACCATGTCAGCCAATGAGATGCAGTTTGCATAATAGTTGGATCACCGCAGGGATGGAACTCCATCCCTGCAAATTTAATCAGGAGGTGGTTACATGTTTGACTGGATTGGCGACTTGATTGATTCGGTTGTAGGCGCAATTCAAGACGGCTTTGAGTGGATCGGTGAAGTTCTTTTAGGACAAATCTGGAATACGATGATGCAATGGCTCTATGAAACCATCTATACAGCCGTTGCTGACTTCTTCTCCCTAATGGGAAATATGGGTGCAGATATATTCAATCTTTCTTGGGTACAAGCAACGGTTGAACTGTTTACGCTATTTGGATGGGCATTATTTGTGGCCGGTGTTGTTGTGGCAATATTTGATGTGGCGATTGAATATCAAAACGGCAGAGCCGATATTAAATCCTGTGCCATTAACATCCTAAAAGGATTTTTTGCTTGCTCCCTAATAGGCGTTGTTCCCATAGAACTTTACAAGTTCTGCATCAGCCTTCAAAACACTTTCGCAAGTGAATTGGCAGCGTATGCAGGTTCGACACAGTCGTTTGATTTATCCATAACCGCGCAAGGCGTACTTGTGGGAAGTTTCTTTGCCGGCAATCTATCTTCGCAATTGGGACTCTTTACCTTGCTATGCCTAATTGCATTTGGTTATTGCGTGGTAAAGATATTCTTTCAAAACATCAAGCGCGGTGGCATTCTGCTCGTGCAGATGTCGGTTGGAGCATTGTATATGTTCTCTGTTCCCCGAGGATATCATGACGGCTTCGTTCAATGGATGAAGCAGGTAGCGGCGATATGTCTTACAGCATTTATGCAGACAACTCTGCTATACCTCGGATTGATGACATTTCCTCAAAATATGTTGCTGGGACTTGGCATTATGCTTGCAGCTAATGAGGTTCCAAGAATTGCTCAACAATTCGGTTTGGATTCGAGCGTAAGAGTGAATATGATGTCGGTTGTTCACGCAACGACAACAGCGGTAAATCTCACGCGCTCTATTGCGAGAGCGAAGTAAGGACGGTGACGGCATGAAAGAAAATATGGATTTTGAACGAGAAGATCTATGTGTTGACCGAGATATTCAGCTTGATAGCGAAAATAAGCAGCAGATCGTTGCATATCTTGAAACACTCTTCGATGTGAATAAGAAGTTTAATCTGCAACTTGACTCCAACGCCGGTGAATGGATAAATATGTACGGCATCTATAACCCATTAAGCGATTTTCTGACAGTCGAGTGTGTCATCAGCAAGGACGATAGCTGCGAGAGTTTCTTTTACACACCAACCGCCGAGGAAGCAAAATTAATCAAGTCCATGATAGCGGAGAAAATACAAGAGGTACACGAACAGACTCCTACGGAATTTGTGTGTGATACCGGTCAAGAAGAAATGAAATTTGGAGGTATGTAAATGACTCAATATATTTATCCTCAGAACCTAAAAGCTACAGCAAATCTGTGGCTTTGGGGACTGCGCGATTTTTGTATTATCGGCATAGCAGCGCTCCTGTCGGTCGTTATGTTGGTATACACGCACATTTTCATTCCGGCAGCGGTGACGTTGTGCTATGCATTTTTAACGATTCGAATGGATGAAACAACCGTGCTGGACTATATGAAATATGCTGTGAAATATTTAATATCCACACAGCAGTACTACGAGTGGAGGTGATAGAATGGATAAAAATAATCAGAAAAAGAAAAAAGGCAGTTCTGTTCAGGACCTTATCGGTATTAAGACTTTTACAAAATACGGTCTAAAAACAAACAAGGCAGAACTGCTCTTCTATCTTGTTGCACCAACCAATATCTCGGTGCTATCACACACGAATATCGAAATCAAGGTAAGGCACCTAATGATGGTACTGTCAGCGCTTCCCGACATCGAAATTGCCTGCACCGACTCTTCTGAATGCTTCGATGATAACAAGGCGTATTTGCACATGAGAATGGATGAAGAACATAATTCCAAAGTCAAAAAATTGCTGAAGAAGGATATTGAGTTCTTGGATCAGATTCAGTTGGAAATGGCTACAGCGCGGCAGTTTCTGTTCATAGCACGGTGTAAGGCAAAGAAACCCGAGCAAGTGTTCCAAACAGCTAACCGCGTGGAAAAGGTCATCTCTGAGCAGGGATTTGAGGTTAAGCGTATGAAAAAGGAAGATATCAAGCGCTTCCTTGCTCTCTACTTCGATGCAAGTTTGAATGGTGAACAGATGCCGGATGTTGACGGAGAACAATTCTTCGAGGTCTCGGAAGATGATGAGGATACTTAAAATATTTCTTGTTCTTCTGCTGTCGGCGCTCGTGATTATATCCGCAGTAATTACTTGGAAAGAGATTGCTATACAGCAGAAAGAAAAGAAAGAGTTTGAGGAACTACTCAAACTCGTTGAGAAGTCCGATGCCGATACCGCCTTCACAGACACTACGGAAGGAACGGAGTCAACGACTGATGAAACGGCCGAGCCGGACTCAACTGAACCCGAGGTAGATATGCGTAACCTCGCCCCTCTCTTCGAAAGAAATTCAGAGTGTATCGGGTGGATCTACATCGAAGGCACAAATGTGAATTATCCTGTGATGCATACCCCAAATTATCCGCAAAAGTATCTCCGAAAGAATTTCGATGGCGAGTACAGTCAGTCGGGGGTTCCGTTTCTTGATGCGCGGTGTAGTGTTGACGGCGGTACAGCCATTATTTACGGACATAACATGAAGAATGGCACACAGTTTTCAGACCTAAAGAAATATCTTGATGCTGACTTTCGAGCCTCACATCAAACGATAGAGTTTCAAACGGAAACCGGCATCCGTTATTACATGGTTGTAGATGTTATAAAAACGGATATCTACGATGAAATCTATAACCGAATCAGCGAAGACGATCTGCTTATATTGTCAACCTGTTATGGGAGTGCAAAAAGCGGTCGTCTATTAATTATTGCAAAGGAGGCCAAAGCCTAATGTCTAAAAGAAAACCCAAGGTGTTAACGCCGGAGCAGGTAGAGGAAATTCGTACAAAAGATTTCTTTGACTGCATCCTGCCAAGCACTATTAAATTTTTTAGCGACCATTATATAGTCGGTGATAGTTACCGAAGCGTGTGGGCAATTCGAGAGTACCCACCCTCCACAGAGGAACAGGCAATCCTTTCACAGCTTGCTGACCGAAACGGGGTTACCCTTCGAATTTATCACAGACTTGTTGAGTCGATGGAACAGCGAAAAATCATTCAAAATGCCACTCGCCGAAATACGATGAAAAGCGGTGGCAATGACATGAATGATACGATTGAAGCAGAAGGAAACCTTCACGATGTAATTGAATTGTTAGCAAACCTGCGAAAAAACAGAGAACCCCTGCTTCATTGCTCTGTATTTATCGAACTGAAAGCCAAGAACTTTGAGGCGCTCAAGGAGTTGCAGAGTGAAATTGCTATGGAACTTACTCGCTCAAAAATCTCTGTTGACAGGCTTACACTACGACAGAAAGAAGGATTTTTGTCTGCTCTGCCCGTGGGTTTCAATCAGTTTGGCGCACAGTTTGAACGAGTCCTACCGGCTTCAAGCGTTGCCAATCTTTATCCCTTTAATTTCTCCGGCAAAACCGATCCCGAAGGATTGTATATCGGCCGAGATAAATTCGGAACAAACATCCTTGTGGATTTTGATCGCAGAGCTGAAGATAAAACCACAAGCAACATTTTGATCCTTGGTAACTCCGGTCAGGGTAAATCCTATCTTTTGAAACTTATTCTAACGAATATCCGAGAATCCGGCAAGAGCATTATTTGCCTTGATCCCGAAAGCGAGTATATCGACTTGTGCGAAAACCTTGGTGGATGCTATATTGATTTCTTGTCAGGCGACTATACCATCAACCCACTTGAACCCAAAGCGTGGTCTGACGGTACAGACGAGATAGATGCCACCACACCGGAAGCATTCAGAAAGCAGACACGCCTTTCACAGCATATTGCGTTCCTAAAAGATTTCTTCCGAAGTTATAAGGATTTCACGGATGCGCAGATTGACACCATTGAAATTCTGCTATCAAAGTTATATGCGCGCTTCGGGATCACCGACCTAACCGACTATAGTAAGTTGAAACCAACGGATTATCCAATTATGGAAGACTTCTATAAGCTGTGTGAGGAAGAATTCATGACCTATGACAAACAGCGTAAATATCTGTACACAGAGGAAACGCTCCAAGAAGTTTGCCTCGGCATCAACTCTATGTGCGTTGGCGCAGAAAGCCGTTACTTTAACGGATATTCTAACATTACCGATGATGCGTTCCTTGTGTTTGGTGTCAAAGGTCTCATGGATACGAACAAACGACTGAAGGATGCGATGCTGTTCAACATTCTTTCCTTTATGAGCAACCAACTCCTTGGCAAGGGTAATACAGCAGCATCCATTGATGAACTCTATCTGTTCCTTACCAATATGACGGCAATTGAATATATTCGCAACGCAATGAAGCGCGTAAGAAAAAAGGAATCCTCCATTATTCTGGCATCACAGAATATCGAGGATTTTTTAATTCCTTCCATTCGGGAATTTACAAAGCCCCTGTTTAGCATTCCTACGCATCAGTTCCTGTTTAATGCAGGTCAGATAAACCCCAAGGAATATATGGATGCCTTGCAGGTTGAGCAGAGTGAATTTGAACTTATCAAATATCCCGAGCGAGGAACGTGCTTATATCGTTGCGGAAATGAGCGATATTTATTGCAGGTCATTGCCCCCGACTACAAGTCGGCACTCTTCGGTAAGGCTGGTGGTCGATAATGGCAGCTCCTGCTGTTGGTGCAGCCCTCAAAAAAGTGGCGACATATATTTTGACAGACAAGAAGGCGCTAAAGGTAGTGGGATTGATTATAGGCATTGTGCTTGTAATCATCCTGCTGCCCATAGGCGCTCTTCTTGCTATCTTTAATGGTGGCATAGAAATTGACACAGGGCGGCTTGACGAGATATATCAGGAACGGCAAACACAAGCTGTGGAGGTATGGGAAACTGTTGAATCTGCAATGACCGATGCAGGGTTCGATGCAACAAGAATCGAAGAAGCCCAAGCTCTGTTTGTATTCGGTCTATCGGAATATATCTCTGACGATGGTTTCGCCGACTCCCTTGTCAGTTGCTTTGAAACGGAACAAACAGACAGTGAATTGATTGAAGCCGTCAATGCAGAGTTCGGAACTTCTATCAATGTAGAGGACTTCCAAAATGCAATGGCAAGCACAAGAAACGCCTATATCAATACCTCAAACTATGTTGATCCTACAACCAAAAACAACTTGGACTTGGTCAAATGGTCTGAGTTTGCAGCGGACAAGGGATGGGGTTATGTATGGGGAACTTATGGCACAGTTTTAAGTCCTGATTTTCTGGAAAGCAAGATTGTGCAGTATCCCGATGAGGTTGGCGGCAAGGAAGAATTCATTCGTGAGAACTGGCTCGGAAAAAGAACCGCAGACTGTGTCGGATTGATCAAGGGATATTCTTGGTATGATGTATCATCACAAATGACAATCCTCGTATCAAACGGAATGCCGGATATCGGTGCTGATGATATGTACAATAACGCTACTGAAAAAGGGACAATTGATGCTATCCACGAAACGCCTGGTCTCGCTGTTTGGAAAGAGGGACATATCGGTGTATATATCGGGAACGGTATGGTAGTAGAAGCCTACGGCACAACAACCGGTGTTATCCGGTCTGAACTTGCTGACGGGGGCTGGACTCACTGGCTAAAAATTCCGTATATTACTTACTTGGAGGTTACAGAGAGTGAAGAATAATATTGAACACGCAGAACAAGCAATGCATTATTGCTCCATGATCAAAAAAGGCATAAATGGTCTTTGTCAAATATTAGACCTCGGTGACGATCCCTTTGATGAAATGAGTCGATTGCAAACATATAAGTCTATGCTCAGCAATGCCGACAAATGGGAAAAGCAATATGCCGAATTTGTACAGGGACAAAGTGAAGAACATGCAATGGAGCAAATGATGTGAAAGGAAGGCAGATATGAAAATGAAAAAGAAACTTACTCCGCAAGAGGAACACGAAGAAAAAGTTGCAAAAACCGTTGATATGATTACAACCGAAGATTTGGTCGAGCAAGCGATATATGCAGCTAATGCCCCCGACTGTTGTTCAGACGGACAGCAAGCAGAAAACATGTTGAATATGCTTGGCGCAAATGTAATAAACGGCGATATTTATCACACGCCCGAAGAACACAAGCTGGAAATGTGAGGTGAATAGTAATGAAGATCAATATTCCTTTTCAAAGAAAAGAAACAGATCTCGAACCTGAGCCTTGTACGATTGAAGGAGTCATCGACCTTCCTTCTGATGAATTCCAATACTTCAAAACACATCTTTTGAAGGACTATGAATTCCTGCTGAACAATCGTGACAAAATGGGATATACAGAAGATGGTGTCCGTCATTGCCTCTTGGTTTTACCCAAGGATGGTGATGACGGCATTTTAGTTGATGCACAAGGCAGTAGCTATGCGCGGTATTCTGCATATCTCCCCAACGCAAGACAAATGCTCGCACTCAGTCAATATCAATCGCTTTCCGATTTCGTTTCCGAAATGAATAAAGAAACACAAACGGTTATTGATAAAGCTTTGAGAAATCAAGTGGATGGCACTTATTCTCTAAAAGGAGCTGAACTGTCGGATAACAAAAACAGTCCGCTGTTCAGTCTTAAACTGCTCGGAGAGATGTTGAGCGAGCGACCGGAATTCTCTTCTGTGAATGTATTTAATGATGAAATCATTTTGGCAGTTGCCCCCGAATACTTGGTAGAGAGTATCGATCCAAGTAAATATCGTGAACTGGACAAAGAGGATGTGGACATCATGCTTGCAAAGCACATGCTGTATTTACGAAATGCCGGTGGCGAACAAGCTGATTTCTCCGGTTGCCTAATTAAAAATATGTCTCTTGAACATGCGGTGTTTAATAATGCAATTTTGAATAACGCTGTATTTGTTGACTGTGGTTTATCGGAATCAGATATGACCTTCGTATCAGCACATGGTGCTATCTTCAAAAACTGCGAACTTTCTCATATTCACGGTGACGAAGCCGATTTTACATATGCGAAATTCACGGACTGTGATTTGCGACAAACATTAACTATGCATGCGAATTATACAGGAGCTACATTTGAT
>Ga0129316_1000282_pt1 | contig 32096 bp, 36 predicted proteins | sample Cm1ome_2_FD_94429 | JGI IMG/M metagenome (GOLD analysis project Ga0129316, IMG submission 94429) | Eastern black-and-white colobus group fecal microbial communities from Wisconsin, USA - Cm1022B metagenome | ecosystem: Host-associated > Mammals > Digestive system > Large intestine > Fecal...
TATTATAATAATGAACGGTTAGCATGTTCATTAGATTATAAAACCCCAATTCAGTATAAAACTGAACTAGGGTTCTAAAAATTCTTTTTTAGTGTCTACTTTTTGTTGACTAATTCAAATTACTCTTTCTCCGCTTCTTCAAGCATGTTTTCTATAAAAATTCCATATCCTTTCTTAGGATTATCTACTATAACATGAGTAATTACACCAATTATTTTACCATCTTGAATAATTGGAGACCCACTCATACCTTGTATTATTCCTCCAGTTTTAGAAATTAACTCTTCATCAGTAACAGTAAATGCTAAATTCTTAATATCATCATCTAAATTAATAGAATCAATATTAATAGTATATTCTTTTACTTCATCACTATCTGTTACTGTTAGAAAGGATGCTTTACCTAAAGCAATATCACTTTTAGATTTTATTTCATATATTTTTTTATTAGATATATCTCCTTCATATATTCCATATATACCTTTAATTGTATTATTAGTAATAGTTCCATATTTAGTATTTTCATCACTAACTGCTTCTTTTTCTCCTATATCACCTTTCGATGATCTATCTATACTAGTTATATAACTATAATAAATAGAACCACCATCTATATCTAATAATTCATTAGTAGAATTATCATTAATTTGATGACCTAGACAAAAGAATCTATTATTAGTAGGATCTATAAAACTAAGTGTGCCTATTCCACTTACAGAATCTTTAACATATAAACCAGTTTTATACTCATTATTATCATTAACTAGTTTTAATTTAGTATCAAAATAAGTACTATTTCTTTTGACTTTTACATCTATTTCTTCTTTATCATTATCATTATTAATTTCATTGACATAGTCATCAATATTTACTATTCTTTTACCATTAACTTCTACTATATAATCACCAGTATTAATATTAGAAGAAGACGCAATTAGATCATTATTAACTTCATATAAACCTACGACTAAAACACCATTAGTTTTAACCTCAATCCCTACATTTTCTCCTCCTATATATACTTTATTTGTATAAGCAAGAATAGTGGATACAGGAATACATAAAGTAATAAAAAATGATATCATTATTTTTTTTATTTTCATAACTACTCCTTGTAACATATGTTACATTATTAATATGTACAAAAAAATAAAAAAGATACTAATTAATTAGCATCTTCTTCTTTTTCTAATTCTTTAAAATCTTCTAAATTACCTTCAGCATTTAATATTTTATTAACTGCTTTGGTTGCATCATCTAATTTTTTAGAACATTCTTTAGCTATTTTCATAGCTTCTGTATATTTATTAATAGCATCATCTAAATCAATATTACCTTGTTCAAGTTCCGATACTATTTCTTCTAATTTAGTTAATTTTTCTTCAAAAGTCATATCTTTTTTCATTATTTCTTCTCCTTTACATCTATTACTTCAGCATTTATAATTCCATTATTTAATGTTATATCTATTTTATCTTTAGTTTTTACTTTAGTTATATCTGTTATTACAGAATCCCCTAATTTAATAATAGAATAACCTCTTTTTAAAGTATTTAATGGATTTAATACATCTAATTTATTTAAGATGTTATTATAATTATTCGTCTTATTTTCAAATATTTTATTAGGTGTTTTAAATATATAACTTCTCTTTAGATTAGTTAATCTCAGATTATTATTATTTAAAATATTTAATATTAAATTATTTGATTTCTCCATTAAATTATCTAGTTTTTGTTCTTTAATTTCATATATACTCATTGGATTAGAAAGTATATAACTAGATTTAATTCTATCTAAAATTTTCTTTTCAGTATTTATTTTATCATTTACACTTTTACTACTTCTTAAACTTAATTGATTTATTATTTTTAATAAATCTGTTTTAGAAGGAACTGCTATTTCAGCTGCTCCTGTAGGTGTTTCTGCTCTTTTATCAGCAACAAAATCTGCAATAGTAAAATCTACTTCATGACCTACAGCACTTATAACTGGTGTTTTACATTCATATATTGCTCTTGCAACTATTTCTTCATTAAATGCCCATAAATCTTCAATAGATCCTCCACCTCTACCTACAATTAATGTATCTAAATCGTATGTATCAGCAAGTTTAATATTTCTAACAATATCTTCTTTAGCATCTTTACCTTGTACAAGTGATGGGAATAATATTACTTCACATATTGGATATCTTCTATTAATAGTAGAAATAATATCTCTTATTGCTGCTCCTGTAGGAGCTGTAATAACACCTATTCTATTTGGTAATTTAGGTATTGGTTTTTTATGTTCAATATTAAATAAACCTTCTTTTTTAAGATCTGCTTTTAACTTTTCATATAAAGCATATAAATTACCAACACCATCTTCTATCATTTCATTAACATATATTTGATAATTACCAGTAGATGGAAATACACTAATTCTACCTCTAACTAATACTTTAGTACCATCTATAGGTTCAAAAGTAACACTAGATGTTTGAGATGCAAACATAACTGCACTTATTCTACTTTCTTCATCTTTTATAGTAAAGTAAAAATGTCCTCTAGAATGTTTTTTAAAATTAGATATTTCACCTTTAATATAAATATCTTGTAAATATACATCATTATCTAATTTATACTTTATATAACGAGTTAAAGCACCAACTGTTATATAATCATTATTCATCTTTATTATCTCCATGATAAATTTTATCTAAAACTGCATTTATCATATTTTTAACCTTATCATCACTATATTCTTTAGATAATTCTACAGCTTCATTAATAGATACAACTTCTGGAGTATCTGTATAAACAAGTTCATATATACCCATTCTTAGAATTGCTTGATCTATTTTACCTAATCTATCTATAGTCCACTCTTTTAAATTTTTATTAGCTATTTTATCAATATCATTTTTGTTTTCTAGAACGCCTTTAACCATTTCATTAACCCATTCATTATCGACTTCCATAACTTCTTTAATTACATCATCTACTTTATAATCTATTTTAGATGCATCATATAAAAATATTTGATATAAAATAGTCATAATTTTTAATCTAAGTTCACTTCTATTCATATTTCTCACCTCTTTCATTATATCATAAAAAAAATATAAATTATCAAAAATATAATTTATATTTTATTTTAAATAATTAATAATTTCTCTATAATTATTAATTAATACATTTTTTCTTACATCATCAATATCATATGTATTTTTTATAAAACTAATATTTCTTTTAGATTCTTTAATTATATTATTTTTTAATTTTAATAATTCCTCATCTATTTTCTTATTTTTTATATTTTTATCATTAAGATAATTATAAAAATCATAAGCTAAATTAGTATAATATAGAGAATTATCATACTTAAATTTATATTTATAATTATAATTAGATTTATATTCATTAAAAAATTTAATTTTTTCTAAAATATCTTTTTCATTAAACTTAGTATAATTACTTTTAAATGCTCTAATATAATTTTCTTGTAAAATTATTTGATAATAATATGGTTCATCAGAAATTAAATTTGTAATATTATCTAATCTATCTTTTTTATTATTTCTTAATACTGTTTTAATCCTAATATTTCTATAAAATAATGAAGAATTATTATTTCTTAATATATTTTCTATATATAAGAAAGATAATATTAGAATAAATAATATTAAAATTATTCTATCTATAACATTATTATATTTATACTTTTGATTACTAATTTTATCTGTTAATAAAGCAATCAAAGTATATACTAGTATCATAACAACTATAAAGGACATATCAAAATCAAATATATAACTATGTAATATAATTAAATCAACACTAAATAATAAAGGTAAATAACTAATATCTTTTCTAACATATTTAATCAAATTAATATTAAATATAATAATCATAGAAGTAAATAAAATTACACCAAAAATTCCATAAGAAATTAATAATTCAAAGAAGTAACTATGAGTTTCTTTAATATTATATTCAATATTTTGTACTTCAAAAGATCTTGCTTTCCAAGTATTTCCACCTTGACCTATTAAAGGTGATTTTTTAAATATTTTAATCGAATCTTTATAATATACTAATCTTTGATATATACTATAATCTTTAATGTTTACCATTGAAATGTAATAACTAATTTTATATGGAATATATTTATATTTTAAAATATATTCTTTATTATTTATTAATAATTTATTTATAATGACATCATTATTCTCTTTAAAATTGATCTTAAATCTATATGGTTTAATTGAAGTTTTATATTTTAAAGTATACTTATATAAATTATCGGATTCTTTACTTGGATTAATAAAATATTTAGAATTAATTTTTTTGAAATTCTTTGTTGTTTCTTCAATATTTATCTCATATTTTTCGTTTGATTTTGAATAAAAAACTAAATCATAAGTTGTTTCACTTTTAAAATCATAATTAATTATAAAACTTTCATTTTTATATAGATTAAATTCTTCAGATTTATTACAAAAAACAAAGAAGATAATTAAGCCAAAAAGAATTATTGAGCATAAAGTAATAATTATATTTTTAAAATGTTTTTTAACTATATTAAAATTAATAATTATTAAATATGTTATAAATGATAATATAGTCAAAAGAATTATTATTCTTGAAGATGTTAAAAATATGCATACTAAAGAAAATAACAAATATATACATAAAAATATTTTATTAGGTATTTTTTTAGTATTATTTATTAAATAAATTGATATATAAAAACATGCCAAATAATATATTGCTAATGCATTCTTATATCCAAATGTACCTGATAAATATTTTACATTTAAATAATTTATATCTAGATAATTATATACTTTTTCAAAAATATTATTGTTAATCATATCTATAGCAAAGACAAAAAATATGATTGAAGTAATAACTATTGTATAAAGTAAAATAATTGTTTTGTTCTTAATTTCTATATTTCTAATGCATAGATAATAAGAATATACAAAAAAGTATTTTATTATAAATTCAATTGTTCCATTAAATGTTGAATATGTCTTAAAAATTAAGGGTATAAATGTAACTAAAAAGAATAATAATACAAAAATATCTATCTTATTCTTAATGATAATTGATTTTTTAAAAACTATTTTTTTAATAATTAAGAATATTAATTCTAAAGATAACAATGCAGTAATAGTAATAATTCGTAAACCTTTTTCATTAGCACCAATGATAAATGAAAAAACTATAATTATTAGAATCTGCACTAGCATCATAATTTTATCTATCTTTTTCATTTTATAATCCCTTTCATAATTTGATTTTTTCTTTTTTATTTTTATAAATCCTATTTATCTTTTTACATAATTTTTTATTAGTAAAAAATAGAATCATTAATACTTTTTGTTTAAATTTAAATGGATATAATAATATTTTAAGTGAAAACATCTTTTTTATTTTACTGTAAGCATTATTTTTATTTAAAAAATCTTCTACATCTTTATTTTCATATAAGTATAAATTAATAGTATTAGATATTAGATATATATCGTTTTCAACTAATTTTGGATATCTTTCTTTAATATAATTATATCTATCTATAGATACTTCATACTTATCTATTAGTCTAGTAGAGTTAAAACCTTCATTGACAGTTACACTATTTGAATTTAATAAATAATAATATTTTTTTTGATTACTATATGCAATATTTTCAGCCTCTATATATATTTTATGCATTAAATTCATATCGTTTATAATACGTTCTTCAAATCTATATTAATCAAATAAACTCTTATCCATTAATTTATTCCATGTTGTACCAGCTTTATCTTTTAATAATAATACTTTTTTAAGCATTTCTTCACTATTAATTACTTCTACTTTTTCCTTTATATTATCATTTTTTACATTATAATCATAAATAACATATGGGGAGCATGCTGATATCCTAACATTATACTTTTTAATCAATTTATATAGATATTCAATTACATCTAAATCTACATAATCATCTGCATCCACAAAGTATATATATCTACCTGAAGAATTATCTATACCTATATTTCTAGATTTGGATAAGCCATAATTAGGAGTAGAAATTACTTTAATTCTACTATCTTTATTTTGATATTTTTTACATATTTTAAAAGTATTATCGGTTGAACCATCATCAATAATAATTATTTCTAAATTTTTATATGTTTGATTAATTACACTATTTACGCATTTATCTAAAAATTTACCTTGATTATAACAATTTATAATAACAGAAATTAAATCATTCATACTAACTCCTTAAATAATTCTATTTCTTTCAAAATAGTATTTTTCGAATAATATTTTTCATTTTTACTATTTGAATGTTTTAAATCTTTAATAATTATATCTAAATCATTAATTGAATTATTTAGTAAAACAACATTCTCAAAGCCATTAAATATTTCTTTACAAACATCAATATCAGATGTAATTAAAGGAATACCAAAAGTCGCTAATTCACATGCCAATACCCCTTGTGTATCTTGTTTAGTAGGCATTAAAGCATATTTAGATTTATTAAGATATTCTATTATCTCTTTATGTTTTAATATTTTATTAATAAATATAAGATTATCTGGTTTATCATTATATATATAATAATTACCTTCCCCTATTACTAAAAATTTATATTTAGGATTACTAAAAGCTAATCTTGTAACTATATCTATCCCATATTTACTTTGATCTAGAGATTCCCCTCTAATAGTAATAAAATCATATTCTTTTTTAGATGTCTTATTATAATTATTTATTTCAAATAACTCACCTACAGAATTATTAATAATAGATTTATTTTTTTCTATTTTTTCTTTATTAATCTTAGTATAAATTATAAACTTTTTATATAGATAATTATTGACAAATACTAAGTGCAAATTATTAATATTTTTATTAATATAGTTACTCCATATTTTTAATTTTATTTCATCATATAAATATCTAAATATAGTTTTAATTTTATTTTTTTTCATAAAACTGTATTCTTTAGGATAATCAATATTCCATTTTAAGATTTCTTGCCCATGGAAAAATAATATAATCTTTTTAAAATATCTTTTATATTTTTTTAGAAATGGAAAATGATGTTTAATATTTGGTGCATGAGCACATAATATATCATAATTATCTATTTTAAAGCTATTTTTACTTATTACATTTATTCCTTCATATATATAATCTTGTTTTGCTTTAAAATTTAATACTGTTACATCAATACCATGTTTTTTATAATATTTATTTCTAACATGTATATACATTCTATTATGACAATTATTAGAAGGATAATTCTCAGTTAATACTAATATTTTCATATTTTACTCCTTCCAATTTTATCTTTTAACAGATTAATAAAATATCTAAATTCATTATTTTTAAAGTAAATAACAAATAACAATATAACTGTTAGAGTAGTAGTAATAATTGCCTTTATAATTAGAGTTATTATTAAATTATCAAATGTTATTAATCCTACTATGAAATAATTAATTACTATTATTATTGCAGAAATAAATATATCTTTAAGCATTTCTTTATAATAATCTATATATTTTTTATTAAATAATTTGACGTATATAAATTTTGGAAAATCATAAAACCATTGTGGTATAGAACTTATTATTGTTCCATAGAAAACACCTACCACTCCAAATATCTTTAATAATATAATAGAAAGTATTATATTAGATATTGCTACTATAATTGGAACAAATTTATCTTCTACCCATATACCTGCCCCATGTTTAAAAACTTTAAAGCAATACTTCATGAAATCTTTATAAAATAAGAAAGTTAATACTATAAGAATGTATTTAGAAAATAAATATTCTTTACCTACCCATATTGTTATAAAATCTTGTGATAAGCATAATATCATGGAAGAAGTAAAAATAGTTATAATTAGATTTAATAATCTAATTTTCTTAAATATATTATAGTCTTTCTTAGGTGAATTTTCTACTAATAAATCCCCTATACTAGGCGTTAATGAAGAAATAATACCATTAAATATAGCATCTACTCCATTTAATATAAATATGTAATTTGAATATAATCCTACTACTTTTAAATTAAAGAATATTGATAAAACAATAGGATCAGTATTATATATAACTAAAGTTGCAAATTTATCTAAGAAATAAGCTTTCATTTTACTAAATATATCTTGTTTTAAACTATTATCAATTTCTTTAAACTTATTCTTATTTATAAACTTATATTTTTTATTAACATAAATACTAATTATTATATTTTCAGCTAATACACCTATAATATTACATATTAAAAATAAGTAGTAGTTTTTAAATAATAATATAATTAATATTTGAACTAGTGTTATAACAAATAAGCATATTGTATGAACTATATTTAATATATAATTTTTTTGATATGCAATTATAATACATCTTTTATAAGATATAAAATAAGTTGCTATAGTTGATATTAAAAACAATATATAAACTATAAAAATATTTGTATATATATTTGATTTAACCATAATACTTAAAAATGGTAATATTAAAAGCCCAACGAAAAATATTATAATCATTATATAGTTATATGCTTTTTTAGTAAAAAATGTTAGTTCATTTAATTTATCATCATCACCATTAAATATAGGTTTATAAAAATAATAAATAATAATACTGCTCATACCAAATTCAAATAAACTAAGCATAGTAAAAATATTTTTAAATAATGTATTTAACCCTAAATATTCAATAGTAAATATATTAATAAATATTCTTTGTAAAATGATAGATATAATACTTATAAACAAATATGAAATAAATGATATTAAAGAATTTTTAATTGAATTATTAGTTCTCATTATAAAATTCTCCTTTTTAATGCATTAAAGGCATAACATATAAAACAAAACATTTTTTTAAAATAATTAATATCCTCCAATTTATATAAATTCCATGTTCTTTTTAATGCACTAAACTTATTAAAAGATAAAGAATTTTTATGTACTCTATAAGAAGTATAAAATTCTGGCATACTATAAGCAGTTACACCTTTTTTAAGTATTCTCCACCAACAAGCAGTATCTTGACCTTTTTTTATATTAGGCATAAAAATATCCTCTTTTTTTAATATATCCATATTAAGCATTACAGTAGATGTCAATATAGCAGTATTTTTTAATGCTTTTTTATAATTTAGTTCTCTAGGTACTTTAGCATAATGCTTATTACCATTTTCTTTTAAATATATAAAATTAGTAAAAGAAAATATTATATTATTATCTTCCATAAATTTAACTTGTTTTTCTATTTTATCTTTAGATATACAATCATCTGAATCTAAATAACAAATATAATTACCTCTAGATTTTTTTATACCTTCATTTCTTGCATTACTAACACCTTTAGTCTTTTTTAAATTTATTATTTTAATTCTCTTATCTTTAAATTTATTAATTATATCTAAACTATTATCACTACTATTATCATTTATAATTATTATTTCTATATTTTTATATGTTTGATTAATTATAGAAGTAATACATTCTTCTATATATTTACCAGAATTATAAACTGGTACTATTACTGACACTAATTTCATATGTATTACTCCTTTCTATTTTATAATATTTTAGTTATAGTTTTAATCAAACATATTAAATCTAATTTAATAGATTGATTATCTATATAATAATATTCTAGATCTAATCTATCTTTATATGTTTCTTCTTTTCTTCTATTAATAATCCAGTATCCTGTTAAACCTGGTTTTATATTATTATATTTTTTATTTCCATTATGTTTTTCAAGTTCACCTTTAACAAGAGGTCTTGGACCTACGAAACTCATACTTCCTAAAAATATATTTATAACTTGTGGTATTTCATCTATCGCATGTTTTCTTAATTTCTTACCTATATTTGTTATTCTTGGATCATTTTTTATTTTTTGTTTATTATCCCATTCAGATTTATAAGATTTATTCTTTAACAATTTATCTAATTCTTTATCTGAATCTAAAATCATAGTTCTATATTTTATCAATTTGAATGTTTTCCCATTTTTTCCAATTCGTTCTTGTATAAAAAATATAGATTTAAAATCTAATGTTAGAAGATATATTATTTTTATTAAAAGCGAAAATGGAATTAATAAAATAATTCCAATTAAACTTAAAACTATATCAAATAGTCTTTTAACAAAATAATAAAAATATCTTCTATTATTCATTTTTACCTCTTATAAGTAATATTAATTCTCTAATTATTAATAATACACAAACACAAATAATACCGATACATGCATAATATTTGATATTTAAAAATTTCTTATTTTTATTATAATTAATATTTGAATAATAACCATTATAATAACTTATTTCTTTATCAGCATCATTAATTAATGATGTTTTTATTTCTTTTGAAATTTTATCATCATCATATTTAATAACATTTACTTTTTTAGTTAATGCGGTATTTTTATTTAGATATATAAGTAAATTTTTATCACCTAATTTAAATGAATAAATATAATATTCTTTATCATTTTTTAAAGATAATCTATTTAATTTTGCTTCTTTTAAATTTAGTGATACATATTTATAATCTTTATATTTATTAAAGGTCTTAAAATTATTAATATTATATTTTTTATAATCTCTATTATTTAATAATGTTATTAGAAAAGTTATAATAACAATATAAAAAATAATACTAAATATTCTTTTCATCTATTCCTCTTCTTTTAATTCTTTCTTTAATTCAAATAATTTATTTAATGCATCCATTGGAGTCATATTTAATGGATCTAATTCTTTTAAATCATCTAATACTTTAGATCTTGGTTTTTCTTCTACTAAAGGAAGTGTTAATTCTACTATCTTTTCTTGATTAGATGCATTTTCATATGTTTTTAATATTTCGTCTGCTCTTTTTAATAATGAGTCAGGTAATTTTGCAAGTTTAGCTACATGTAGTCCATATGATTTATCAATAGAACCATCCATAATTTTATGTAAGAATATTACATTACCATCTTCTTCTATTGCAGATACATGTACATTCTTTAAATGTTCTAATCTATTTTCTAAATCAGTTAATTCATGATAATGTGTTGAGAAAAAAGTCTTTGCTCTAACATTATTATGAATATATTCTATTATAGCTGCTGCTAAACTCATACCATCATAAGTAGCAGTACCTCTACCTAATTCATCAAATAGTATTAAACTATTTTCAGTAGCATTCATAATAGCATTATTTGCTTCCATCATTTCAACCATGAATGTAGATGATCCTGATACTAAATCATCACTAGCTCCTATTCTAGTAAATATTCTATCAAATATAGGAATATTAGCCTCTTTAGCAGGTACAAATGACCCTATTTGAGCAAGTATAGCTATTATAGCCATTTGTCTTTCATATGTAGATTTACCGGCCATATTAGGTCCTGTTATAAGCATAACTAAATCATCTTTACCAAAATATATATCATTAGGTGTATATTCATCATTTAATACTTTTTCAATAACAGGATGTCTGCCTTCTTTAATATCAATAATATGTTCATTATTAAGTTTAGGTCTAACAAAATTATTTTCTTCTGATACTACAGTTAAACTTTGAATAACATCTATATCAGATATAATTTTAGATAAATCTTGTAAATCTGGAATATATTCTTTAATCTTATTTCTAATTTCAATAAATAAATTATATTCAAGTTCAATAATCTTTTCTTCAGCTCCTAAAATTAGTGCTTCTTTTTCTTTTAATAAAGGTGTTATATATCTTTCACCAGTAGATAATGTTTGTTTTCTTTCATAATTATATTCTGGTTTAATATCTTTAATAGATCCCTTTGATACTTCTATATAATACCCAAATACTTTATTAAAACCTACTTTAAGATTTTTAATACCTGTCTTTTCTCTTTCTTCCTCTTCCATTTTAAGTACGAAGTCTTTATTATTCTTTCTAGAATATTTTAAGTCATCAAGAGTTTTATCATAACCTTCTTTAATTAAATAACCTTCTTTTAAATTAACAGGTGCATCTTCATATATAGATTTTTCTAATAATTCATATAACTCAGTAAATTCATTTATTTCACCAAACTCTAATTTCTTCATTATTTCATTTAATTTTGGTAAACAAGATAAAGATATTTTTAATTGTAATAAATCTCTAGCATTCGCAGAATTAAATCCTACTTTACCTACTAATCTTTCTAAGTCATATACTCTATCTAAGCATTCTCTTAATTCATCTTTTAATATAAATTCATTAGATAATTTTTCTAATTTATCATATCTAGCATTTAATTCTTTTTCATCTATTAATGGATTAAGAAGTAAATTTTTAAGTTTTCTAGCTCCTGGTGCAGTCTTAGTCTTATCAAGTAACCATAAGAGTGAATATTTTTTTTCTTTAGTTCTTATATTTTCAACTAATTCTAAATTTCTTTTAGTATTAATATCCATTCTTAAAAATGAATTTTCATTAACTATATTAGCCTTTTGTAAATGAGATAAACTTCTTTTTTGTGTATTTTCAAAATATGAAAGTAATTTCTTAATAGATTCTACTATTCTTTCATCTTCTATCTCACTATAAATATAATCATAATTATTTTCTAAATCTTTATTATTATAAACAGATATAGTTATATTATTTCTCTTTTTAACAGCATCTAAAAGTGATCTATTAAAATCAGTATCAATAACAACTTCTTTAATATTTCTACCAAGTAATTCTGAAATTAATTTTTCATCATCTTTTTCTATTAGGAATGAATTAATTTCACCAGTAGATAAATCACTATAAGAAATAGAATATGCATATTTAAAATCTATAACAGCACCTATATAGTTATTAGAACCTTCATCAAGTGATTCAGTGTTCATTAAAGTACCAGAAGATACTACTTGTACTACATCTCTTTTAACAAGTGTTTTAGTTAATTTTGGATCTTCTACTTGTTCACAGATTGATACTTTATATCCTTTTTCTATTAATTTATCTATATATACGTTAGCAGCATGAAAAGGAACTCCACACATTGGAACTCTTTCTTCTAAGCCACATGATTTACCTGTTAAAGTAAGTTCTAATTCCCTAGATGCAAGTTCTGCATCCTCAAAAAACATTTCGTAAAAATCCCCAAGTCTAAAAAATAAAATAGAATCCATATTTGCTTTTTTTGTTTCAATATATTGTTTCATCATTGGAGATAATTTGTTAATATCAACTTCATTCATATGCATATCTATTCACCTATACAAATTATATCATATTTCCCTTATAAAATAATATAATTTATTATGAAAAAAGTAATAATTATTATATTTTTATTATTAGAATTATTTATATTTTCATCAAACAAAATTTTATTATTAGAAGAAAGAAATACAATTAATATTTGTTTGTATAATTACGTACCTAGTATGTTCTTTTCTATATTTATATCTAACTATCTATATTTAAATAATTTTGAAGATATTATTCCTAATTTTATTATTAATATGTTTAGAAAAATTAATATAAATAAAAAAGAAATAAGTATTATATTGTTATCTATTATAAGTGGTTATCCTAATAATATAAAATTATTAAATAATTCTAATAATGAATATTTAATATACTCTACTAATTATATTAATCCTATATTTTTAATAATGACTATTAATAATATTTATTTAAAAAATAATTATTTATGTCTAATAGTATTACTTTGCCATTATTTAACTAATATAATTATATTTTTAATATATAAAAACAATTATAAATATAATGAATATAAAAAAGTATTAGAAACTAATACTTATACTAAATCATTAATTATAACTATAAAAACTCTATCTATAATTATATCTAATCTACTCTTTATAACATTATTAATCACATTATTAAAATTAATTATAAAAGATAGTATTATTAAATGTTTATTGATAGGATTAATAGAATTTTCTAATGGATTAATATTAATATCAAGTTTAAATATTAATATATTTAATAAAGGCTTATTTTTATTAATAATAATATCTTTTTCTTCTTTATCTATATTTTTACAAAGTATTTCTTTAAATAACAAAATAAAAAGTACTAAGTTTTTATTAAATAAAATACTTAGTACTATATTATCTATATTAATCTATATAATTATTAATGTAATAATTCAAGTAGTGAATTAAAATCTACTTTCATTAGGAATAATATCATAGTTGAGATTGCTAAAAATGGACCAAATGGAAGCATTACTTTATCTTTTTTATAATTATTTATAATAGATGGGATTAATGCTAAGAAAGAACCTATAAATATAATTATAATAGATAATTTCCATCCCATTACTATTGCGATATATATCATTAATTTTAGATCACCATTACCAAGTGATTCTTTTTTAAATACTAAATCACCTAGTTTTTTAATCACAAACATTATAAAATACATAACAAATGCATCTATAAGCATAAATATAACTTCATAACCTAAATCTAAAAGTGTTAAAATCTCTTCAGATCTAAATATAATATATAATTTTAAAATTACTATTATTGATGTGAATACTATTAATATTTCATCAGATATAATCATATATTTTATATCACTATAACAAATTATTATTAAACCAGATATAAAGAATAATCCAAATATTATTTTTAAATGTGGTAATTCATCATTTATAAATACAAAATAAGTTAATACGAATAATATACCTGTCATTATTTCAAATGGTAAATATAATCTAGATATTTTTTGATTACAATACTTACATTTACCTCTTTGAATTATATAAGAAATAATTGGTATTTTTTCTATTAGTTTTAACTCATGATTACATTTATCACATCTACTTGGTTCTAACATATCTTCTCCAAGTGGAAGTCTATATCCTAATTTAGTAAAAAAGAAACTAAGTATTATACCAATAACAAATAATATAACTGCATATATCATAATTTCCCTCTATTCTAAAACAATTATATCACATATATAAACTTTTTTAATATAATTCATATAATATTTAAGGAGGTTTACATATGTTTAATTCGTATAATCCTTATTATTATTTAGCACCAAAAACATTTAGTTTTACTAGTCTACTTAATGGAGCATCTAAAACATTAAATGTGCTTAATCAAGCATTACCTGTATATAAAGAAATAAAACCTATTGTTAGTAATGCAAGAACTTTATTTAATGCTTATAAAAGCATAAATACACCAAGTAATACAAATATAAAAACTAATAATACTAAATCTAATAACTCACCTAGTTTTTTCATATAAAAAAATCTACATAAGTAGATTTTTTTATATATATGAATATTTAATTTTATTTAAAAATTCTTTAGATTTAATATATAAACCAGTATATACATCATAATACTCATTTATAAATTCATCTATTTCTTTTTTTATTTTATCAGATACTTCTATCTTAGTTATTTTATCTATATCACATAGATATAACATTCTAATTATTTTTAATGTTTTAGCATCTACTATTTTTTCATTAGTATGATGATCTTTACATACAAATCCACCTGCTTTAGCAGATAGAGTTATAGCTTTTTGTATATTACATATAGAGCATCCTTCAAAATTTGGAGATATACCTAAATATGATAGATATTTAAGTTCTAATATATGACATATTACTTCCGGATCATATCCTTCATTAATTTTTAATAAAGATGATACAAGTAAATCATATATTTTTTTGTTATCATTTTCTTTTAATACTTGACTAGTTAAATCAAGCATAAAAGATGAATAACTAATCTTTAATAAATCTTTTCTTATCTCAAGAAGTGGATTAATAATAGTCGCATCTATTAAAGTAGAAAGTTTACCTTCTTTATAACTAATTTGAAATTCAGCGTAAGTTAATTTAGTAGTAAAACTTCTAAGTTTACTTTTCATACTTTTTGAGTCTTTTGCGATAACTCCAATAATTCCAAATTCTTTAGTCATAATATCTAATATTTTAGAACTTTCTTTATAACTTCTTTCATTTAATATTATTCCGTTAACTTTTTCTATCCTCAAGTTTATCAAGTCCTTTTTCTATCATATATCTATATTTAATATAATAATCTATATTACCTGTTTTTTTAAATAAATTCCAAACATCATTTTTTGTCATAAAAATATCACCTATTAATATATTGAGTGATATTTTTAATTTTATTCAAAATCTTTTTTATCAAAACCAAATTCTGTTAAATACTTATCTCTATCTCTCCAATTATTAACTACTTTTACATATAGTTCTAATTGAACTCTTTTATTTACTAATTTTTCTATATCTTGTCTTGCTTCAGTTCCTATTTCTTTAATCATAGAACCTTGTTTACCTAGTATAATACCTTTGATACCATCTCTTTCTACAATAATACATGCATTAATTAATACTCTAGTTTTATTTTCATCATAATTTTCTATTAATACTGTTACTGTATATGGTACTTCTTCATTAGTTTTTCTAAATATTTTTTCTCTTATTATTTCTGAAACCATAAATCTTACTGATGAATCAGTATATAGATCTGTTGGGAATAATAATTCTCCTTCATTTAAATAAGATTTAATAGTATTTAATAATTCATCTATATTCTTTTCTTTTAAAGCAGATACAGGGATTATTTCATCGAAATTATATTTATCTTTATAATCCATTATTAAATTAAATAATTCATCTTTTTTAATCTTATCTACTTTATTTAATATTAAGAATACCTTAGAATCAGTTTCTTTAATTTTATTTAATACAAATTCATCACCTTTACCAAAAGGAGTTGATGAATCAATTAAAAATAATACTATATCTGATTCTAATGAAGCATAAGCTTCATGATTTAAAAATTTACCTAATTTATTAACTGGTTTATGTACACCTGGAGTATCTATAAATACTATTTGAGATTCATCATCATTATAAATACCTTGTATATTATTTCTAGTAGTTTGTGGTTTATTAGATGTAATTGCAACTTTCTCTTTAATTATTGCATTAATTAATGTAGATTTACCTGCATTAGGTCTACCTACTATTGATACTACTCCTACTTTCATACTCTTTTTACTCCATAACTATCTAATATTTCTTCTTGTAAACTAAACATTTTTTCTTCATCTTCCTTAACCATATGATCATATCCTAATAAGTGAAGAAAACCATGAGTAACTAAGAAGAATAATTCTCTTTTTATACTATGATTATATTCTTTAGCTTGTTCATAAACTTTATCAATTGATATATAAATATCACCTAAAGTTTTAACAGGTTCTTCAATAGTTTCACCTTCTTCTAAAGCAAAACTAATAACATCTGTTTCTCTATCTATATTTCTATATTGTTTATTAATTTCATGAATAGTTTCATTATCTACAATAATTATAGACATAACTGAATCTTTAATATTCATATAATTAAATAAATATGGAATATAATCATTTAATTCGTCTATTTCTTTTATATTTACATCTGTTAAATTATTAATCATCTTATAATCCCCCATAAACCAACATTATAATATAAAAATATAATCGCAGCGATAAATAATACTACTAATATATTTCTAAACCATACTTTTTTAGTAAATTCAGGTAATTTATGATCTATGGAAGATAAAATCACATAGACTAAATAACCTAGCGTACTACCTATAATATTTAATATAATATCATCAACATCAAATGTTCTACCTATCATTAATTGAGTATATTCAATAACAATAGATGTAACCATTGTTACTATTAATATAGAGAAAGGTTTTTTTGTTTTCATAATACAAGAAACAAAGAATCCAAAAGGTATAAACATAATAATATTACCTAATATATTATGTATAAAATAACTAGACCCAAATTCATATCTCATTATTTCGTGAAAAGGAACAAAGTTATTTGTCCCATAATTTACATCTTGGAATGTAACTACATAGAATAAAATTAATGAATATAAAAGAAAAGATAACATAAATAATTCTTTATATAAAACAAATTTTTCTTTTCTAGTAATTAAATAAACTAATCTAATAGTCACAATTACAACTGTAAATATTATTATCATTGGATAATTATTTGAAAATGCTAATTTTAAAGTATCTTCTACCATATTATTTCCCTTACTCTTTCTTTTTTAGAAATCTCTTCATAAACTGAAAAGAAAACTTCTATATTTATTTTACCACTATTACTATCAAAATCCAAAGTTTTTTCTTCTATTATATACTCATCATCTGTTAACCTTTTTTCTATCTCGGTTTTAGCTTTTTTAATAGATAATCCTTTAGCTTCTTCTATCTTATATTTTTTATTAACCATTTTATATTCAGTAATCTCTTCTATACCAAAAGATATATTAGTTAATTTATCATTAATACTAATAATATTTCTTCTATTATATTTTTTATACTTAAATAATTCTAAATATTTATTACCTATTTTAAAATATATTATTTTTTTATGATTACCTGTATATTCTTTTACTTTTCTATTTAAAGGATATTCTACATTTACTTTATACCATACTTCAGCATATACTTTACCCTTCGCATTAACTCTATCTTTTAATTCATCATTTAAATATATATCTGATGAAATGATAATATCCCCTTTATTCACATAATTATTTTCATTTAATACTTTTTCTCCATCTATAACAATAATCTTTTTAATAAAACCTGATTTACCTGCGACTATATTATTTATTTCATCATCTTTTTTAATATTACTAATCTTTCTTTCAATAACATTAACTTCTATTTTAACACCATTATTTTTTATTTCTAACCACTCTATTTTATCTTTATATTTATTTATAATCTTATTTTTAATAATATTATTCTTTCTATAATTCTTTTTAAATTTAAATCTATCTATATCATAATTACTTAATTCTTTTTTAATTATTGATTTTAATTCTTTATTATCACAAATAATATTTATATCAAAAATAATATTTGATAAAAATATTAATAATATTAATCCAAATATAAATGAATACGCTAAATACTTATATTTAAATAATAATTCTTTATATTTTATTAATCCTTTTTTATTCAATATACTATATTTAAATCCATATATTTTTAATAATTTATTATAATCTTTATAATTAATTGTTATTATTATTTCTTTATATGAAATATATTTAATATTTAAAATATTAATATTACTTTTTAGTAAAAATTTATTAATATTTCCTTTAACTAATATAATTAATTTATTATTCATATATAATTTTATCTACTTTACCCATTATAAGTAGTTCATCATCAAGTAATTTATTTATTTTTAAATCTTTACCATATATTAATATCTTTTTATTAGATTTAATTGTTAGTAAATTATCACTTATATTTATTATTTTAGAATAATTAATAATATCTATATAATTATCATAAATAATTATTTTAAAACTATCTTCATTAATTAAATTTCTAATATCATTAAATAATTTCATATATTTCACCACTTAAATATATGAAAAAAAGGAGAATATTATTCTCCTTTATTAGTATATGTTAAAACTTTACTTCTTCTTAATTCATTTACAGGACATTCTTCAACTAAAGATGCTTCTTTCATGAATTTATAATCACTAACTAATCTATCCATAGCTTCTATAACATATGGGATTTTTTCATCATCCATGTATGCGATAATATTATCAACATCATTTCTATCTAATTCTGGATAACGAGTTTCATAGTTATTAATTAAGAATTCTTTACAACTCAAAGTACAAGATTTAATATTGTTATCATCCATATATTGTTTGATTTTATGTTCTGGGTCAAAACCTAATATAGTTACAAATGTATCAAAATGATCAGCATAATTTAAAGTTTTATGTCCACCATTTAAATCATTTTTGGTTTTATTAACATAACTCATTTCTCTAAACTTTGGATGTAATTTACCCATATTTCTCATTTCTCTATCAATATCTTTTACTTTAAATGGATTTAATTGCCAGAACTTATAAATATCAAATTGTTCACCAGTAGAAGTATAACCAGTTTCAATACCTAATTTAATATCACTTATTTTTACTATAGGCATTATAATTTTTCTATCTTCATTTTCTGCTTCTTTAACTAAGAATTTTTCATATAAATCTGGTGAGTATTTTTTAATATATGTTTTAGCAGATTTAAAGTTATCTAAAGTTATATTTTGTTTATCTAAGAAATCATTTAATTTATAACTTTCAGGATCTTCAATATAACTATTAATAATATCTCTAGTATCTTTATAATCAGCTTGAGCTAATTTAAATTTATCTTCTTCTTTAGCTACTGCAAATAAACCTTGGTCTTCATAAGATACAATTATCTTATAAATACTATTGATAACATCTTTTTTCTTTTCATAATAAATATCTCTTTTTATTAAATGAAAATAAGCTGATTTAAATGCAGCTGATGAAGGATAAATTCTTCTAATTTCTACAGCTTTTTCATAATCAGTTTTATCTGTAGCTAAAATTGTTTCAATCTTTCTTAAATTTGTTTCTTTTATACCTTTTTCTGATGATGGTGTTGCATAAGAATGCATAACATCTCCCCCTTCTTTTTAAAAAGTGTTATATATAATAGCATTAAATGAAAAATAAGTCAAATTATTCATTTGGCTTATATGTTAGTGTTTTAACATGTTTTTTTATTGTCTTAAAAGCTATTTCTTCTTGATACATTGGATCATCATCATCATCTAAACCATAGTGTAATCTAATAATATCATTTGCCCTTTTATTTACTATTATATCTAGTACATCCTTAGAAAATTGTCTATAAAATATATCTTCTTCTATATTATCTTTAAATAAATTATTATCTGAAGTATAACCATCTGCTTTTTGTTCTAATTTAGGATAATAATCAGATAAAATATAATAAGTATAAAACTTAAGAGAATCAACGTAAGTTAAATTATCTTTCTTTGTTTCACTTAATTTATCAAAGAATGAAAATATATTATTATTTATATGACTTAATAATTCTGGTTTAATTTTAAATGTAGCATTATTTTTTACATCATCTGTATTTAAAATAGTACCTTGATTCATCTTATTAATATATTGTTTATATAAACCATAAAAGAATGGATAAGTTATATTTACATCAGAATTTAATTTATTTATTTTTTTAATATTTAAGTCATCTATTATTTCATTAAAGAATGATGGTTGAAGCATAGAATTAAAACTTCTAGCATCAATTAATTCACCATCTTGTATCTTTTTAATCCAAAGCATATTAACTACACTAATAACATCATCTGAATCTAAAGATTTACTTGTTACTAAATCTAATTCTTCTTTTTTAAAAACACTATTCGGGAAATATAAAGTACCTAATATAATTTTATTAACATTATCAACTCTAATATCTTCATCTTCTACTTCTAAATTTTTGCAGTATAAAAATTTAGCTTCTTTGAAGTCTAATCTATCTAAGTATTTAATGTAATCAATTATATCAAATCTGTCCATATACCCTCCTGTTGTTTAAAAAAAGATAGATTAATCTCTATCTCTATTTCTTTTTCTAGTGTTTTTAATACCAGCTTTTTTAGCTTCTCTTCTTTGAATTCCTGGTTTAGAATAAGCTTCTCTTTTTTTCATTTCTGAAGGAAGTCCACTTTTGGCAACTTTTTGTTTGAATTTTTTTAATGCGCCGTCGATATTACCATTTCTAACTACTACTTTTGTCAAACTTTTCTCCCTCCCTTCGTTTTAACCAATAAAATTATAACACTTATAAATATTGTTTTCAACACATAATCATTATTTTTTTATAATTTTTCCTATAAATATATCATCTTTATAATCAAGTAATTCAACATTAATAATCTCATTTATTAATTTCTCATCACTTTTTACTTTACATAAACCATAATTACTTAAATGACCTACTAAATAACCATCTAAGTATTTTTCTACTAATAATTCTTCTTTTGCACCAATTAAAGATTTATAAAAATTATTTTTCATTTCTTCACTTAAAGAAATTAATTCTTTAACTCTTGCTTTTTTAATATTTCCATCTACTTGAGGCATAGATGCTGCTTTAGTACCTTTTCTTACTGAATATGGAAATACATGTAATTCAGTTAATTTAAGTTTTTTAATATTTTCTTTAGTTATATTAAAATCTTCATCTGTTTCGTTAGGAAAACCTACAATAACATCACTAGTTATTGCGATATTAGGTCTAATCTTTCTTATTTCTTCTATTTTATTAAAGAAATATTTAGTATCATATTTTCTATTCATTTCTTTTAGTGTTTTATCACACATACTTTGAATAGGAATATGTATATGATTAACTATTTTATTACTATTTTTTAAAGTATTTAAGAATTTATCATTTAATTCAGTTATTTCTACTGAACTAATTCTAATTCTTTTTAAACCATCTATTTTTTCTAGATCATTAAGTAAATCACTAAAATCATATTCTTTTAAATCTTGTCCATAATGACCGGTATGAATACCTGTTAGGACTACTTCTTTATATCCATTATTAACAAGATTAGTTATTTCTTCTATTACTTTTTCTTTATCTTTACTTCTAACATTACCTCTAGTATATGGAATTATACAATATGAGCAATAGTTATTACATCCATCTTGAATCTTTACAAATGCTCTTGTATGATTTTCAAATTTATCTAACTCCATATCTTCAAAACATACTTTAGATACATTTTCTATATCAATAGTTTTATCTTTATTTTTAATATATTCTTCGATATAATCAATCATCTTATTTTTATTAGATGTACCTAGTATTATATCTATATTTGGTTCTAACTCTTTAATTTCATCATATTTAAGTTGGCTATAGCAACCCATAACACCTATAATAGCATCAGGATTATTCCTAGATGCTTCTCTAATTATTTTTCTACTTTTTTGATCTGATGTATTAGTAACAGAACAAGTATTAATTATATAAATATCTGCTTTATCATCAAAAGCAACTATTTCATAACCTTTTTTCTTAAAATTATTAATTAATACTTCAGTTTCATAAGTATTAACTTTACAACCTAATGTATAAAAAGCAACTTTCATATAATCCCTTCTTTCTAAATCAAAATTATATACTAATATTTATATTAAAGCAATAAAAAAGAGTATTACTACTCTAATCCATTTCTAAATTCTTTTAAATTTTGTAAGAATGTTTGATCTTTTTCTTCTTCTCTTCCAAATATTGGAGATACATATGTTGTTGGTTTAAATTTATGTTCAGGTTTATTTTCAATAATATCTGTAACTTTATTTAAAACTTCTTGTGCAGGTCCAGCATATACTTTTTTTTCTACATTAAATTTCTTACATAATTCACCATATGATATAACTGCACTATTTTCTTCTTCTTTTTCATATTCATTTAAGTTAATAGTAGGATTTTGAACTTCTTCTTTAACTTCTTCTATTTCAAGCATTTCAATATTATCATCTAATACTTCAACTTCCTCTACTACCTTTACTTCTTCTTTAACAGGTATAGATGCTGCTTTAATATTTTCATTAACTATATTTTTAGATTCATTTTCTATTTCTTCAATTAATTTTTTCTTTTGAAGCTTTTGTTTTTTTATTATTCTTCTAGCCTTTCTAGAATTAAAATAATTGATTATAAACACTAATATGAGTAGAAAGGAAATTATTCCTATAAGTATTAATAAAAATTGACTATTTTTATCGATGTTAGATAAAAAACTTGTAATGTTCATAATCATAAATGCCTCCATATTAGGTATTACTACCCTCGTCTATTTTTTTAATTAATCTACTAAAATAATCTTATCACATTTTGTCGAATTTTGTACAAAAATTTTTCATTTTTTTTATTTTTTTTTAATTATTTGTTAAATTAATTTTTTTTCTTTTAGAATATGATAATTTTTGGTATAATTACTATAGGTGATATATATGAATAATGATCAATTTTTTGATGATTTTTTTGAAGATATGAATGATAATACAGATTTACATTTAAGTAATACTGGCGCAATTAGTATCTTAAAAAATTATTCAGAAGAATTAACAAGTAAAACATACATTACTAATCCTGCGATAGCAAGAGAAGAAGAAATTAAAAAAATGATTTTAATTTTATTGAGTCCAGAAAAATCAGTTGTATTAACTGGTAAAGCTGGTATTGGTAAAACTGCTTTAGTAGAAGGATTATCTTATAAAATACAAAATAAGGATGTACCTAATGCATTACTTAATAAAAAAATATATAAAATTAATACATCTAGTCTACTTGGTACATATGAACATGAAGGTATGGAAGATGCTAAATTACAATTATTAATTAACGAAATAATGGGTAAAAAAGATATTATTCTATTCGTTGATGAAGTACATACTTTAGTTACTGCATCTAGAAATGGTTCAGTAGATTTCTTAAATATGTTAAAACCAGGGCTTGACCGTGGAGATATAAAATTAATTGGTGCTACCACTACTCAAGAATTTAATGAATACTTACTTAAAGATAAAGCTTTCTTAAGAAGATTTGAGAAAGTTGAAATTGAAGAACCTAATCAAGAAACAACAGTAAAGATTTTAATGGGTACAAAAAAGAAAATAGAAGTATCAACTGGTGTTAAATTCCCATATTCAGAATGGGTTTTAGAACAAGTATGTAAATTTATAGTAAATATGACTTCAGAATATAAAAGAGTTTATGAAAATGGATCTAGATATCCTGATGTATCATTATCATTATTTTCTAAATGTTTTACATTTGCAAAATTTGAAAATTCAGATGTTGTTACATTTAAACATATATATGAAGCTATTAAAAATACTAATCTAGTATATGATGATGTTATAAGAAAAGAATTACCAGTATTTAAAGAGAAATTCAAAGAATTCTTAGAAAAAGAAAATGTAAATGTAGAAATATAAAAAGATATTCAATTATTTTGAATATCTTTTTTTCTCTAATATTTTATTAGTAACTTCTATTGATTGTAATTCATCATATCTAGAATTTAATAAAGCACATAATTTTTTATATTCTTTATTTAATTTTATTTTTTCTTATCTAAATTTTAGACTTTTTAGTGCACCTAATTTATATTTAGGATTATTAACAGTTTTATGAATATAGTATATTTGATTTTTTAAATATAATTTTTGGCTTTCTAAATCTCTTATCTTAGTGATTAGAACATTATCTTTATCCATTTTATCCCCCTACTTAAAATATTTATTAAACTTCTTAAATTTATCAGAAGTTTCTAGATTAGTTTCAGATAATTCTTCAAATAATTTCTTTTGTTTTCTATCTAGTTTATCAGGCATAACTACATCTAAAACTATATATAAATCTCCTCTTTTATTAGAATATGGAACTCCTCTACCTTTTACTCTTAATTTATCTCCAGTTTGAGATAAGGCTGGTATTGTTAATATAATAGTTCCATCTAATGTAGGTACTTCTTTTTCAGAACCTAATGCAGCTTCTGCAACATTTATTGGTAAAGTCATATATAAATCATTATTATCTCTTTCAAATACTGGATCATCTTTAACAATAAATTCTACAAAGATATCACCATTTTCTCCACCATTTCTACCTACTTCACCTTTACCCTTGATTCTTAATCTACTTCCAGTTTCAACACCTTCTGGAATAGTAACTGTAATAGTTTTTCTTTTAGTAACATATCCTCTACCTCTACAGTCAGTACATCTTCTTTCGAATGTTTCTCCTGTACCACTACAATCTGGACATGTTGTTTCAGAAACAAATGCACCAAATAAAGAATTTTGTTGTCTTCTTACTCTACCAGATCCATTACATCTTTCACATCTTTTAGGATTAAATCCACCTTTACCATCACATATATCACATTTTTCTGTTAAATCAATTGTAATATCTTCTTTAGAGCCAAATATAGCTTCTTTAAAAGATATATTCATTCTATATAAGATGTCTTCACCTTTTTGAGGTCTATTTTTACTTCTTTTATTACCAAAACCAAATCCAGAACCAAACATGTTTGATAATATATCGTCTAAATTAATATCATCAAAGCCAAATCCAGATGTATTAAATCCACCATAATTACCATATGGATTACCACCTTGAGCACCTTGTTCAAAAGCAGCAGATCCAAATTGGTCATATGTTTTTCTTTTATTTTCATCACTTAATACTTCATATGCTTCTTGAACTTCTTTAAATTTTTCAGCAGCATCTGGTTCTTTATTAAGATCTGGATGATATTTTTTAGCTAATTTTCTAAAAGCAGATTTAATTTCTGCATCACTAGCTGATTTATCTACACCTAAGACATCATAATAGTCTCTTTTAGCCATATTTATCTACTCCTTACTTATTTTTTTATATTCTTCAATTAATGAATCAAAATACTTAATAGCATCTTCATATACAGTTTTATCTTCTAAATCAAAACCTAATGTTTTAATTGCATCTAATGGATAATGATCTCCACCTAGTGATAAGAATTTTAAATATCTATCTAATTGTTCTTTATCTCCACTTAATATTTTAGATGCATTCGCACACGCAACTGAGATACAGAAAGAATAATCACATAAATAATAATCATTATAATAGTGGCTTCTTCTTATCCAACCAGTATTTGCATATTCATCTAAAATAACTGTATTACCAAAATATTCTTTTAATGAATTTAGATCTAATTCATTCATATAATCTTTAGTTAAAGCATTACCTTCCTCAGAATATTTATTAAAATCTATTTCCATTTTAGCTTCTCTAATACAATCAAATAAATTTGAATCTATTACTCTAAGTATATTACTAATACCTTCTAATTTTTCTTCTTTTGTACCATTATTTGCTAAATAACTAGATAATAGACATTCATTAGTTAAACTAGCTATTTCAGCTACTAATGTAGTAATACCTCTATACTCTATAGGATTATTTGCTTTAACAAATTGATGATGTATATTATGACCAGCTTCATGAATAACAGTACTAACAGAGTCTAAATCATCATTATAACTTAATAATATTCTAGAATCTTGATCTGGTGTACTAACTGAATAACCACCAGAACATTTACCTTTATATTCACAAAAATCTATATATCTATTATCAATTATTTTATCAAAGCATTTTAAATAATCTTCGCCTAAAGGATTTAATGCTTTTTTAATTAAGTCTATACCTTCTTCGATAGTATATTTCTTTCTACCTGGATATAAACTTAAATTAGTATCATAAGCATGTAATTCTTTTAAATTATTTTCTTTTTTTATTAATTCAAAATATTTTTGAGCAATTTTATAATTATCACTAACAGTATTTATTAGTGTATCATATGATTTTTGAGTCATATTTCTATCAAATAATTTTCTTTCCCAAGCATTTTTAAAATTATGTAATCTTGAAACAGTATTATTTTCTTTAACATATGAATTTAAAAGTGAAGCTGATGTACCAGCATATTGATCTAATACTTTTTTATAATTATTAAATGCTTCTTTTCTAACTTTTTCATCTTTATTTTGCATTATCTTTCTATAATTAGTAGAATGTATTTCTTCTTCTATTCCATCTATCATTACTTTCCCATAGTTATGTTCATTATTTAATAAATTAGAAGATATAACATCATAACTATCCATAGCACCTAATAATTCATTAATTATTATTTCTTCTTTTTCAGTTAAAGTATGATCTTTAGTTTTATATAATTCATCTAATAAAAATTTATATTCTAATAAATCTTTATTTTTAAATAATTTATTATATTCTTCTTTAGTAAATGATAATATCTCTGGTTTAATAAAACTAATAGCATTACAATAATCTGTATATAATTTAGTAGCTTTATTCTTTCTATTAATATTATCTTTATTACCTAATTCTTCATCATCTTTCATAAAAGAATATACATATAAATTTTCAATTAAACATTCAGTAATATTATCATATTTTAATAAATCTAATAATACATTACCATCTTTTAATTTATTTCTATAATTTTTATATTTAGTAATTCTTTCTTTAGCTTCTTCTAGTTTTTCATTAAATTCTTTATCATCTTTAAAAAATGGTGTTAGATCCCATCTATATTTTTCTGGTACTTCACTTCTATTTTTATATTTGCTCATAATATCTCCTTTATTACAAAATAGAAAGTTCTAGTATAGCTAGAACTTATCTATTATTTTTCTTCATATTCAGCATCTTTTACATCTGATTTTTCTTCTTTAGTTTCTTCTGTATTTTCAGCATTTGCTTGATTTGCTTTAGCAGCTTCTTCATATACTTTAGAACCTAAAGCCATAGCTTTTTCATTTAATTTATCTTTAGCAGCTTTCATTTTTTCAATATCATCAGATTCTACAGCTTCTTTAGCTTCTTTAATAGCTTCTTCTGCTTCTTCTTTTTCTTTATCTCCAATCTTATCTGCTAAATCTTTAATAGCTTTTTCAGTAGCATATGTTAATTGTTCTATTTCATTTTTAGTATCGGCTTTTTCTTTTCTTTCTTTATCTTTTTCTTTATTTTCTTCTGCTTCCTTAACCATCTTATCGATTTCTTCATCAGTTAAGTTAGTATTAGATGTAATAGTTATTTTAGCTTCTTTACCAGTACCTAAATCTTTAGCTTTAACATTAACTATACCATTTGCATCTATATCAAATGTAACTTCTATTTGAGGAACTCCTCTTGGAGCTGGTGCGATATTACCTAATTGGAAATTACCTAAAGTTTTATTATCCGCAGCCATTTGTCTTTCACCTTGTAATACATGTACATCAACAGCTGGTTGATTATCAGCAGCAGTACTGAATATTTGCGATTTACTTGTTGGAATAGTTGTATTTCTTGGAATTAATACAGTCATAACTCCACCCATAGTTTCAATACCTAATGAAAGTGGTGTTACATCAAGAAGTACTATATCATTAACTTCACCAGTTAATACTCCACCTTGAATACTTGCACCCATAGCAACAACTTCATCTGGGTTAACACCTTTAGAAGGTTCTTTACCTAATTCTTTTTTAATTAAATCAGTAACCATTGGTATTCTAGTAGATCCACCAACAAATATTACTTTATCAATATCATCTTTAGTCATACCAGCATCTTTTAATGCTTTTCTAACTGGATCTAATGTTGATTCTATTAAATCTCCAATTAATTCTTCAAATTTAGCTCTAGTTAAATTCATTTCTAAGTGTAATGGACCATTATCACCTTGAGATATAAATGGTAAACTTATTTGTGTTTGAGTTACACCTGATAAATCTTTTTTAGCTTTTTCAGATGCATCTTTAATTCTTTGCATAGCCATTTTATCTTTAGATAAATCTATACCATTTTCTTTTTTAAATTCATTTACTAAATAATCAGAAATTCTTTGGTCGAAGTCATCTCCACCTAATTTATTATTACCAGATGTAGATTTAACTTCATATACACCATCACCTAGTTCAAGAATAGAAACATCGAATGTACCTCCACCTAAGTCATAAACTAAGATTGTATGTGCATCATTTTGTTTATCAATACCATAAGCAAGTGCAGCTGCTGTTGGTTCATTAATAATTCTTTCTACTTCTAATCCTGCGATTTTACCAGCATTCTTAGTAGCTTGTCTTTGTGCATCGTTAAAGTATGCTGGAACTGTAATAACTGCTTTAGTTACTTTTTCTCCTAAATAACTTTCTGCATAATCTTTCATGTAAGAAAGAATCATAGCAGATATTTCTTCTGGAGTATATTCCTTACCATTAGCTTTAACTTTTTTATCAGTACCCATTAATCTCTTAATAGAATATACTGTATCTGGATTTGTTACCATTTGTCTTTTAGCAGCATCACCAACGATTATTTCACCATTTTTAAATGCTACTACAGAAGGAGTAGTTCTTCCTCCTTCAGGATTAGCTATAACTTTAGCTTCTCCACCTTCTAATACTGAGACACAACTATTAGTTGTACCTAAATCAATACCTATAATTTTACTCATAAACTCATCTCTCCTTTACATATTTACCTTAACCATTGCTGGTCTAATTACTTTATCTTTATAAGTATACCCTTTTTGCATAACTTCAATTATTTCATTTTCTTTTTTACCTTCGATATGATCAGTTAATACAGCTTGATGCATACTAGGATCAAATTCTTTACCTAAACAATCAATTTCTTTAACTTCATATCCTTCTAATATACTTTTGAAATTATCATAAATCATTTTAAAACCACTTTGATAATTTTTAATATTTTCATCATCACTATTTATAGATAATGCTCTTTCAAAATTATCTATTACTGGTAATAAATCATTTATAATATTTTCATCTTTATACTTTAATAATCTATTACATTCTTCATCTTTTCTTCTGTTAGAATTAATCATTTCAGATGTTACTCTTAAATTTTTATCTTCTAATTCTTTAATTTTTAGATTAAGAACTTCTATTAATTCTTTTTCTTTATTTTTCTTTTCTTTTTTTGTTACTTTAACTTCTTCTTCCATTATGAATTTCCTTTCATATTATCTTTAATATATTCTAGTAAAGATACAACTTTTTCATATTCCATTCTTTTTGGACCAACGATTGCTAATGTACTTTCTTTTCCATTTATTTTAACTTTTGTTTTAACAATAGTTAAATCTTCATCAAGTTCATTTTCTTTACCAATATATATATTAATACCTTCATTAGTTTCTTCTATTTTCTTAAGACTTTCATCTTCTAATTTACTAACGATATTCTTAATTTTGTTAACTTCATTAAACTCAGGTAGTGATAATATTTTATCTTTACCTTTTGTATAAACATCATTATCATCTTTGAAATTACTAAATGCATTATAAAATGCATTATATACAGTTTCATAATTCATAATATAAGAACCAATAATAGGTTTTATTTCAAACTCTAATTTATAACTAACATCATTAATAGGAGTACCTATAATCATCTTATTAATTAATTCTACAATCTTTTTAACTTCTTCAAGGTTACTTCCTTTAATATTAATACTCTTATTTTCAACATGACCTGTATTAGTAACAACTATCGCAATTACATTTTCTTTATCTATAGGAATAACTTCTACTTGTTTAAGTAATTCATCATCGCTTTTATTTTCTAATATAATCGCAGTATAATTTGTCATATCTGAAATAATCTGTAAACTTTTAGATATAGAATCATTTAATTCTAGTTTAGAGTTATCAAATACTCTTTGAAGATTATATACTTCTTCACCAGACATTTCTTTAACTTTCATTAAATTATCTACATAATATCTATAACCTTTTTCAGAAGAAATTCTTCCAGAAGATGTATGTGTTTTTTCTAAGTAGCCTTCTTCTTCAAGATCCTGCATTTCATTACGAACTGTCGCAGATGAAACGTTTAATATGTCACATAAATTTTTAGAACCTACTGGTTTAATAGTTTTAATATATTCTTCTACTATTAACTTAAGTATTTTCTCTTTTCTATCACTTAACATATTTCACCTCTAATCACTACAATTAAGACTATAATACAAAAAATTAGCACTGTCAATAGTACAGTGCTAATTATATTATTATTTACACATTTATGAATGGTTCAAACAAAGGATATCCAAAGAAATAAACTAATGTTGTTAAGATTACCCAAGCTAATATTAATATAACTTGTATAGTAAATATTTTATCTTTTGCTTTTTCTATTTTTTCTAAATCTTTTACTTCGATAACAGGAGTTACTTTAGTTTCAGAAACTATAGGTATATTAGTATCTAATACCTCTATATCCTCTATTTTTTCTATAGGTTCTACATTAGTAGCATTATCAAAAATTGACTCAAACATATCCTATCACCCTATTCTTTAATAATTATACCAAATTTTTATTAATAAATAAATACTTATATAAATACTTGTCATTATAAATGTTAATAAAAAAAGATAAGTTATTCACTTATCTTGAATTAGTCAACAAAAAGTAGACACTAAAAAAGAATTTTTAGAACCCTAGTTCAGTTTTATACTGAATTGGGGTTTTATAATCTAATGAACATGCTAACCGTTCATTATTATAATAATAAA
>Ga0129316_1000283_pt1 | contig 32034 bp, 19 predicted proteins | sample Cm1ome_2_FD_94429 | JGI IMG/M metagenome (GOLD analysis project Ga0129316, IMG submission 94429) | Eastern black-and-white colobus group fecal microbial communities from Wisconsin, USA - Cm1022B metagenome | ecosystem: Host-associated > Mammals > Digestive system > Large intestine > Fecal...
GGATCAGGACAAGGGACTTGACAGCCCCTCTCCCTGTCCCTTAGGTTTTCTCCCTCTTGCTCCCTCTTTCCTTACCCATACCCACACCCCGTCGGGGTGTTGGCTAAACTCGAATAACCACCTGAACATTGTATATCCTGTCGATGCAGGGACGCTTAACGCTACACGTCCGCAGGTTAGTACATATATCTTAGGTTAGTAGCGTTTTTTTGAAGAGTCAATGTTAGAGCAGTTGTACAGATGCACTCACGAAAATATTAATACCTTGTCGGTATGGAAAATGTTTTCAGCGGTGTTGGTGATACATTTCATTATACTGTTTTAATAATCGGTTTTTCGACAGAATAAGCTGTATACTGCGGATGGCCGTAGTATACAGCTTATTTTTCTGCTCTTTCGATATTCCCGATAATATATTCATACTCAGGGTACGATTTTCTTATCCTTTCCCTGCACCGCTCGCAGAACTTGTCGAGCTGTGCCTTGTCGTCACGCATTTTCTGCTTTGCACCCCACAGATGCGTATATCTGCTTTGAGGCAGGAACAGCCTGTCCTTGTCAAGAAGCGTTGTGTATCCGATGCCGCACCTTTTTGCAAGCATAGGAAGCAATCTCTGCTCTGCAAAAACCATATAGGTAAGATAATCTCCGCCGTATACCGCCGACTTCATAAACGCTATCGAGCGTGATGTGTAATACTGCTTGAAATCCTCGTCGGGAATATACAAAAACGCCGTATTGAGCGGTAACGTTGTATAATCAAGTCCCTCGTCAAGCACCTTGCCTTTCAGCCTGAACGATGAAACATCGGGGTAGACGGACGGCATAAGCTCCTCCTCGTGTGCCGCAATTATCTTATTCTCAAACGGCGGATCCTCCCACACGATAAAATCCGTATCTATCATTGCACACGGTGCGGGAAACTGCTGTAAAGCAATCAGCTTTCCCCCAGCCCAGAACATAACAGGGTCTATCCCGTCAAGATCATCGGGAATGACAACTTTTATATCGTTCCATATATCGTTTATGCCGAGAGCGGAAAAAAGCTCTGCTCCTGCGCTGTCGGTAAGCATAGTTATGCTGTTGCCGTTTTTGCGCCATTGCAAAGCCGAAATCACTGTGCAGTATATGTCGGGTAGGCTCATAGTGAGCTTCTTACCCGGATTTTTGGCGAAAAAAGCCGCCGATGAGAAAGAATGAAATCCGTTCATATAAGATGTATCCCGTATCCGTAGCGGTTAAGCGGTTCGGATGAGAAAAAAAGCATAAGCGCCTTAGGCGTAAAGCTGCCGCCCACGCACAACTCGTCATACGAAAAACTGCCCGAAAGAAAGCTCGTTATATCAAAACTGCCGATATTGAACGAGCCGAAACTCGTTTTACCGGAGCCGTACTCATATTCGTATTCATATTGATGCTTATAAGAACCGAACGAACCTGCAAACGAAGATGCCGTGAAAGAACCGGTAAACGAACCGCTTCCCGTCATAACGGGAAATCTGAACGAACCGTCTGCCGATAAAATAACCGTTCCCGATTCACGCTTTAAAAACGGAGGAGTCACCGTCCTGAAATGATAACCGCCGTATTCGCCGTCCTTATTATCGCTGTCTGATTCTTCCGCCAAGCCTGTGAATATATCCTCAAGAGCCTTGTCCACGTCGCCGTTTCTGTCGATGTTATCAATTCTTGCCGCTTCTTTATCATAGCCTCCGAGCCTTAGCCAGTCGGCAAGTCTGCCGCCGAGATAATAGCCTTTAACATCGGTTATATTGAAATTGTCCCTGATACCGTCAAGGTCGGATACCTTTACTCCGCCTATCCAGAGGCAACAGTTCTGCATAACATCAATCCTTTCGTAAGCGTACCTTTTTCAGCGGCGCACGCTTTTTCTCACCATATCAAGCAGTATCGGAGCAACGTTCAGCGACGGCTCGACCAGCACCGCTTCATACAGCGACTCTATAACAGCTCTCGCCTGTGCCTTGTTTGCGACAAGGCGATGCGTGATAAGATCGTTTTCTTTTATGGCAAGCTGTGATATACTGTAGCATTCGCCCGATGCAATTATATCGTCAAGCATTGTCAATGTTCTGCGGTACATTGCTATAACGCCCTCATGCACCGTCGGCTTCGCCGTATCATCAGCTATACGGAGCTTTATCAGCTTTTTAAGCTCCTCGTGAGAATACTCGCAAAGCAGCCTTTTAACAGCCGTCCTGTCCTCCGTGATGCTTATATCGTGCGATTCTATCAGCATATCCGTGTCACTGCGCAGTTTAAGCTCCGCCCTGTACTTTTCGAAGAAATTCGCCGCTGTTATCCTGCCGTACTCCCCGTGACCGTAAAAGAATGTGTTGCCGTGCGAATCACGGCATCTGCAATCGGGAATACCGACATTGTGGAACAGCATAGCATACCGTATATCAGCCTGCGGAGGCGCAAACTCAACGCTTTTGGAAATATGCTCCCACAGCGTGCTGTCGTAATATCTTTCCTTATATCTCTGTGCTTTCAGCAGTTCAGGCTCTATTGCGGAAAATACCTCCGGAAACCGAGCCATCACGCCCGAAATATTTCTTGTAAGAAGAATTTTTGTAAAGCGTCTTGACAGCTCGTGCTTATCCGCCTCACGCAGAAGCGGTGCGTCCGCCTTTATTGCGTCGGCTGTAACGCTGTCGATCTCATAATTCTCTGCGCCGAGCAGTTCAAGCGCTGTCAGCATATTGAACGGGTTTGTAACAAGGCTCGACTTGGGTTCTAGTTTAAGCGTCAGCTCGTTTTCGTCAAGGTCGTTTTCGTGCCACATCACAACGGGATATTCGCCTATTGCTTTCAGCGTTATCACTCCGTCCTTTATGCACGGCATACCGTCAAACGGATCTCTGAATCCTTTTCTTGGATGATATGCAATCGCAAATGCGGAAAAATCACGGTGAACAAGGTCGAAAATGTAATTGTCGGCATAGACCGCTTTCCCGTCCTTTATTTCGCCGCAATAGCTTGACACCTGTACTACAAGACCAAGTGACGACACCATAACACTGCTCATATCCTCGTTTTGCGAAACTATTCGCATATCACGGAACACATACAGCATTTCGCTAAAGTCCGCCGTAGTTATAATATCATAATCCATAGGCGAGCCGCCTCTCAGCAGTTCAGCTACACACTGTCCGACAAAATACGCCTTGTTACCTGCACGTTCAAGCATTTTCAGCACCTGCAATGCCTGCTCGGGAATATTCAGCGTCTGTCTTTTAACAGCCAAGTACGGTCACCTCTTGTTGCTTATTTATCGGGGTATCCCCAGCCGTCCACGCCGCTCTTCCTGAGTGCCGTGAACATCCTGAGCTTGAAGCCCTTGTCCTTATGCTCCATATCCCTTAAAAACTCTTTTGTTTTCTGCCTTGACGTTGTCTTGTCCGCAGGGCAGACCGACTTTACAATCTCAAACCCGTTGCGGTTGCAGGCGGATAACACCTGTGACTCAGGCGCAAGCACAAGCGGTCGGATAACCGTTATATCCTTGCGGTCAAGGTGGGTCTTAGGCGAAAAACATCCTATCCTGCCCTCGTTAAACAGGTTCATTATAAATGTTTCGATAACATCGTCATTGTTATGTCCGAGCGCCAGCTTGTTACAGCCTGCCGCCTTTGCCGCATCATGAAGCGCACCTCTCCTCATATTCGCACACAGCGAACAGGGGTTAGGCTCTTTTCTTATATCGAATACTATCTCGCCTATCTGCGTATGAACAAGGCTGAAAGGCACGTCCAGCTTTTCGCAAAGCCTTGCCACCGCCTCATAGTCATTCGGCACACCGTTGAAACCGGGGTCAATAGTGACAGCCGTTATGTCATAATCAAACTCCGCAAACCTTCTCATTTGTGCAAGTCCGGCAAGCAAAACAAGGCTGTCCTTGCCGCCGGATACTCCCACTGCGATTTTGTCGCCCTTTTGTATAAGGTCGAAATCCTGTACTGCTTTTCTTATATATCCCAGTATCTTCTGCATTATTTCTTATCCTTTTTGTTCTTGCCGAATCTGAAATAATTCTCACGGTACTTTATCGGGATGTTCAGCTTTCTGCTCAGCACCATTACGGTTGCGTCCGAAGCGATGGTCAGCGCAATGAAGATTATGCAGATAACATAAGCCGTATTATTATTTGTAGCAATTGCTACACCTCCCGCCCCTGCGGCGATCAGTGCAAACAAAAAACGTGTTTTCTTGAATATTCCCAGAGCAAGCTCCAAAAACACTCCTCCTTTATACCGGCATTAATCCTCGCCGAGCTTCAGTGCCTTGTTGATATTTATCTTTCTGATAATAGCACCGAGTATCGCAAATCCTCCGAGCAGCATTATCGCAATAAGTATATACATCTTAATGTAGTCTGCCTGCATTGCCGCTACTCTGTACGGCGGTATCTGCTCGTTTACATTATACATATACTGGAACAGCGGTACAAACAGGTCGCTTGTAACTCCGCCTATGATAAATGCGCAGATTATCGAAACACCCGATACCAGAAGCTGTTCATATCCCAGTATTCCTATTATCTCACCGAATGAAACACCCATAGCCCTTAAAATACCGAACTGCAGCGTCCTGCCCTTTATGGACAGTATCCAGTAGATAAGGAAGCCGATTATAGTCATTACCATTATGATTATAAATCCGAGCGTCAGCGCACCGTTCATACCCTGCAGTGAAGGATCCGTCTTTTCGCTTATCAGCATCTGTGAGCTGTCCTTCACGCTTTCGAGCGGCAGCATAGACTCCTCTATGCTCTTGTAAAGAGCCTCGCTTGTTGCGCCGTCTTTCATCTTGAGCCATATCTGATAAGGCTCAAGTTCAGTTCTCGCCCTTACATAATTATAATTCATTACCGCAAAGTCGCACTCGTTGGGGTTAAGTCCGGACCAGTAGTCAACTATAGCCATAACAGTGGTGTCAAGGCTGTCGTTTCCGCCCCACTTGAGCGAGATTACATCACCCTGCGAAACATTTGACTTTTCCGCAAGTCCTCTTGAAATTATAACACCGGAACGGCTCTCTACAAGTGCGTTACAGTAGTTCCACCAGTGGATAGGCAGAAGATCGTTTCTGAACCACGCCGTCTGTGCGAATTTATCAGGCTCTATTGCCATAAGCGTAAGCTCTGCAACATTCTTGTTTGCAATTCTCAGCTTAACATTATCGTTTACAAGAACTCTTGTGGCGATCTCCACGCCGTCAAGCGCCTCATAACGTGAAAAGTCGGTTTCTACATAGGTGCTTGAGCCGCCCTCCTCCGAGGTCGAAAGCGAGTATTCCGTCATTACGACATCTGCACCGTTCTCGTAATAAATCCTGTCGCTTATATTGTTGTTTATAGCTCTCGCCGTATTTGCCGAGAACAGACCGAATGAGAAGGTCATTACAAGGAACAGCATAAGGAAACGTTCCTTGCCGCCCTGTGAACGACAAACGGTAGTAACAGCCATATACTGTGAGGGTGTCCAGAACGGACGCAGTACATAATACACAAGCCTTAAAAGATACGGATAGATACGGATAAACAGCAGACCGAAGCCCAGTATCATAAGCGTTGAGAATATGAACAGAAGCGGGTCAAGCTCGCCTGTCGCTTCAAAAGTACCCTCAGCTATCGACTTTGTGATATTCGTTGTGTAGAAGTAAAGGAAGCCGAATGACACCGCAAGAAGTACAATATCGACACCGCACTTTTCCCACAGCGACATCTTTACGACCTTTGTCCTGCTCTGCTTATACTGTACGATAGTCAGCTTAGACGCAGGGATAATCGGTATCATTGTGGTAAGGAAGAATACCACTACCGCAAGCAGTGCGTAAATAATGCTTATTCCGGTTATCTTTGCGGCAATTCCCGTGCGGTTTACGAACTCTAAAAATCCGTTTGATACACCGAGGAACTGGCAGAGTATAAGTCCGATGAACGGTGCGACCACAAGCGTCACAATACCGAGTATGCCCGACTCTGCGGCATACATACCGAATATCTGCCACGAACTTGCGCCACGGCTCTTGAATACGGCAATCTCGTTGCGCTCTCTGTCAACGTTCAGCTGAGATACCATGAACAGATAGAATGCAAGCATTACCATTGCGGGTATCTGGAGTATCCACAGTATACGGGTAAGCTTTTCCGCACGCTCGGTATAGTTGCCGATTATATCAGCAACGTTGAATTCGTGTGCATATCCTGCCTCTTTATAGAACGCATCGTCCTTTTCAAGCTCCGCAGTAACAGCGGATATTCTGTTCATATCAAGCGTATGATAGTCAAGAGAATATCTTCTTGCAATGTTTACCGCATTGAATCTGCCTGCGGGCATAAGGTCGTTTCTTACCATATCGTAATCAACGAATATGGCATTAAGATAGCTGTCGAGCGTTTCTGCCCAGTAGCTGTCGTTGTCGGTCTTCTGCTCATATACGCCGGTGATTTTCACATAGTACGGCTCAACACCTGCCGCAAGCGAAACTATCTTATATGTATTGCCCATATTTATGCCGAGCGTTTTGAGTGCGTCCTCTGAAGCAAGTCCCTCGTAAACACCGTCAACAGAGGTCTTTGAGGGCAGCTCGCCTCTGACGAGTTTCATATGGTCAAGGCTGTCGGTCATTCCTATAAGCTTCAGCCTTGTAGACAGCTCAGAACCGTTACGCTCGCCGTTTACGATATAAAGGCAATCGTCGATAAGCGTTGTCTTGGTGTTCTCCGAAGCGATTCCTATAGCATTTATCCTTGAATCCGACTTTGATACAACATCGTCTATCGTTGCCTGCTGGGTATTCGTATCTGTCGTTATCTGAAGCGTCTTTGTAACGGAATACAGACCGGGATATTTGTTGTTGTCGATCTGGTACTGCTCCATATCCTTTATCAGCATACGCTGTAAGGATGCGTCCATATATATCGGAATAGTGCTCATCATACCTGCGGCAAGCAGGAAGCCGATGAAAAGACACAGCACCATCCATTTTGTATTGCGCATTTTGCGCCATAATAAAGTAAACATCTTGTATTATTCCTTCCGAAAGTAAAGCCTGTTCAGTTTGCCGTCTTACTTGACAACAACCTCGTCACCCTCGGAAAGTCCCGATACTATCTGGATCTCCGTAGCATTGCTTATGCCGGTTTCGACATCCGTTTCCTTCTTGACACCGTCCTTATAGACCTGTACATAGTTCTTGCCCGACAGCGTCTTTACAAGATACTTCGGTATGACGATTGCATTATCCGCCTGTTCCTTGATATAGCTTATATCCGCAACCGTTCCTACCTTACCGAAACCGGGCAGGCTGCCCTTGAACTCGGCGTATATCGAGCTTGTATCCTCGTCGCCCTGTTCCTTAGCCTCAACGGGCGTTTTTACTATAGTACCCTTGTACTCCTGCTCGTCGATAGTTATTGTAACTTCCTGACCTTTTGTGAATTTTTTATCATCGTTGACGGTCGCCTTTACATATATCTTATCAGGATCTATTATTGTGGCGATGACCTTGTACGCCTGTACCTTCGAGCCGGCGTTCATACGCTCCGCAAAGCTGACAAGTCCGTCACACGGTGCATACAGCTTGGAGGTATCGTACTCGTTCTGAAGCTGTGCCAGTGTATTCTTCTCGATCTCAAGCTGTAAACGGTCATTCTCCGCACCGCTTGAGCCGTATGTATTCTGTGCCTGCTGAACCTTAAGCTCCTGTGTGCGTATCTCGTATTCAAGATCTCCTGTGTTGTATTCGGCAATAAGGTCGCCCTTCTTTACCGTATCTCCTGCTCTGACATATATCGTTTTAAGAGTACCGTCACGCTCTGTAAACGAACAGTCCTGCTGAAGCTCTGATACGCAGTAGCCGGTCGCACTCGCCTTGTTTATTATAGTCTTCTTTACCGCCTTATAGGTAGAATATGTAACATCCTCCACCTTAAGCACAGGCGGATCGAGCAGCTTTTCTTCCTCCGGGAAAAAATAGCATCCGGAAGCAGAGCTTGCCATAGCAAGCACTACAGCTATTGCGGCGGCACGCAAAACAGTCTTTTTCATTTTTACTTTCCTTTCCTTTGAACAAAGGGATTTTTGCATCTTTTTCCGTTTATAGAAAATCAAGGATTTTGCTGATTTTATATGTACAAAATTTAAAAAACACTATAGAGATGCTTATTTTAATTTTAGCATTTTTCACATAAATTTTCTACACTTTTTCAAAATTAAACGATATGCACAAATACCAAAAAGGTTATTTGTTTATTTTGTACACCGTAAAGCAACTTTAAATAATCGAAAAGCACTTGAAAAAGCCGAACGGATTTAGTATAATAGTGAGTAGTGTTTATTTTTCAAATTGACATATAAAATCAATACGACGGGCAGGAAAAGCTCAAGGGAAGGAACAAAATAATGGCTACAAAGTATGTATTCGTCACCGGCGGCGTTGTGTCGGGACTCGGAAAAGGTATCACGGCAGCTTCACTCGGAAGACTGCTCAAGATGAGAGGTTACAAGGTAACTATCCAGAAGTTCGACCCCTATATAAACGTTGACCCCGGTACGATGAGTCCTTATCAGCACGGTGAAGTTTTCGTAACAGACGACGGTGCCGAAACCGACCTCGACCTCGGTCACTATGAACGTTTTATAGACGAAAACCTTTCAAAGTACAGCAATGTAACAACAGGTAAGATTTACTGGACAGTTCTTAATAAGGAACGTCGCGGAGATTATCTCGGCGGCACGGTTCAGGTAATCCCCCACATAACAAACGAAATCAAATCAAGAATATACAGAGTTGCAAACTCAGCCGAAACCACCGCAGATGTTGTTATAACAGAAATCGGCGGTACGGTCGGAGATATCGAAAGCACTCCCTTCCTCGAGGCTATCCGTCAGGTAGTTTCGGATGTAGGCAGAGAAAACGTTGTTTATATCCACGTTACTCTCCTCCCCTTCATCACAGGCAGCAACGAGATGAAGACAAAGCCCACACAGCACAGTGTAAAGGAGCTTCTCTCACTCGGTATTCAGCCCGACATTCTCGTTTGCAGAAGCGAGATGGAGATCCCTCAGGATATGAGAGATAAGATTGCCAGCTTCTGTAATGTTCGCAAGCAGGACGTTATACAGAACCTTACCGCTCCTTCTCTTTACGAAGTACCTCTTATGCTTGAAAAGGAAGGTCTTGCAAAGGTAGTATGCGATCATCTCGGACTTGATCCCCGTGTTCCCGATCTCAAGGAATGGGAGGATATGGTTCAGCGTCAGTACAACGCCACAAAGAATACCGTAATCGGTCTTGTAGGCAAGTACGTTGCACTCCCCGACGCTTACATTTCCGTTATGGAATCCCTGCGTCACGCAGGCTTCGAAAACGAATCGCACGTTGAAATAAAGCTAATCAATTCAGAAGAAGTTACTCCCGAAACGGCAGACGAGCTTCTGCATGATTGTGACGGCATTCTCGTTCCCGGCGGCTTCGGCGACAGAGGCATCGAGGGCAAGATCGAAGCTGTCCGTTACGCAAGAGAGCATAAGAAACCCTACCTTGGTCTTTGTCTTGGTATGCACATGGCTACGATAGAATTTGCACGTCATGTGGCAGGTCTTACAGACGCAAATTCAAGCGAATTCCACGAAGGCGAGCAGAACGTTATCGACCTTATGCCCGACCAGAAGGATGTTGATATGGGCGGTACAATGCGTCTCGGCTTATACCCCTGCAAGCTCGAAGCAGGCACTATTTCCCGTGAGGTTTACGGCGATGAACTTATCTACGAAAGACACCGCCACCGTTATGAGTTCAACAACGTATTCCGCAAACAGCTGACAGAGAGCGGTCTTGTTATCGCAGGTCAGTCGCCCGACGGAAAACTCGTTGAAATAGTTGAACTTCCGAGAAGCGTTCACCCCTGGTTCGTGGCTGTTCAGTTCCACCCCGAATTCAAGTCACGTCCCAACAGATCGCACCCCTTATTCAAGGACTTTATAAGAGCGTCGCTTGAACAGGCAAACAAGTAAAGAACGAACAATAACTGCCCGTGAAAGCGGGCGGTTATATTCATATTACGGGATATTTTACATTCCCTTTACACCTTCAGACCGTATTTGATCCATTAAAAGAGGTAATTTATGACAGACAGCAACGTTTACGATAACCGTGAATTATCGTGGCTGAAATTCAATCAGCGTGTACTTGAAGAAGCGCAGGACGTAAATGTTCCGCTCTTTGAGAGAATGAGGTTTATATCAATATTCACAAGCAACCTGGACGAATTCTTTATGGTCCGTGTCGGCTCACTGTACGATCAGGATCTGGTAGACCCCCGAAAGTGCGAGAACAAGACGGGTATGACCGCCGCAAGACAGCTTAAGGAAATCGCACGCAGGGTAAAGGATCTGCTCTATATAAAGGACTGCGCCTTTTCAGAGGTTTCGGCAAAGCTCAGCGAGTATGCCGAGCTTAAAAAGCCCACCGACCTTAAAGGCGACGATAAGCTGTTCTTAAGGCTGTATTTCGAAAGAGAAATTCTCCCTTTGCTTTCACCGAGCATTATAGACAAGAACCACCCGTTCCCGTTCTTAAAGAACAGAGCGATATATATCGGCACTCTGCTCAAAAGCAAAAACGAGGAAAAGAAAAAGCAGCTTGTGGGAATATTGAGTGCGGAATGCGACAGGGATTTCCCCCGTGTTATTTTCCTGCCCGGACAGAATCTGAGATATGTGCTGGCGGAGGATGTGATACTGCATTACATTGATACCCTGTTCCCGAATTTCTTCGTTGAAAACCGCTGTATCATGCGTGTTACGAGAAATGCCGACATTGACGTGAACGAGGCTCTTTACGATCACGATATGGACTTCAGAAACGTAATGGAGGAGCTGTGCCGCAAGAGAAAGAAGCTGATGCCGGTAAGAGCCGAGTTTTCATATGACGCTTCACCGGAGCTTGTAAAGCGTATGCTTGATTATCTTGAGCTGTCCGACAGCTTCTCATTTATGCAGAGCTGTCCTCTTGATTTCGGCTTTATGTCCGCACTTGAGGATAAGCTCGAAAACAGGAGCGAGCTTTTCTACAATCAGGTTTCACCGCAGAATTCAATAATGGTAAATCCGTATGAGAGTATGTTCGCCCAGCTTTCACAGCACGATATACTTCTGTCGTACCCCTACAACAAGTTCAAGAACTTCCTGCGTCTGCTTGATGAGGCGGCTGACGATCCTTATGTTTCTTCCATAAAGATAACGCTTTACCGTGTTGCAAGAAACAGCGAGATCGTAAGCGCTCTCATAAGAGCCGCCGAAAACGGCAAACAGGTAATGGCGCTTGTTGAGCTTCGTGCCAGATTTGACGAGGAAAACAACATCGGCTGGAGCAAGAAGATGGAGGAGGCAGGCGTTAAGATAATATACGGCCTTGACGCTCTGAAGGTACACTCAAAACTGCTGCTGATAACACGCAAGCAGGGAAGCAATATCAGATATTATACTCAGATAGGCACAGGTAACTATAACGAGAAAACCTCACGTCTTTACACCGACCTTACGCTGATGACATCGGATAAGGACATAGGTGCGGACGCAAGCACCGTGTTCAATGCACTGTCGCTCGGCACGACAGTTGAGAGCAGTACAACACTGCTTGTTGCACCGAAATGCCTCAAGTCACGCATTGTGGAAATGATCGACAACGAGATAACCTACGGTACGGACGGCTATATCGGTCTTAAAATGAACTCGCTCACCGACAAGGATATTATAGACAAGCTGATAGAAGCAAGCTGTCAGGGAGTAAAGATAGAACTGATAATAAGAGGTATCTGCTGTCTTATTGCAGGAGTGCCGGGTTACACCGAAAACATATCGGTCATTTCGATAGTCGGACGTTTCCTTGAACACAGCCGTATCTATATTTTCGGCAAGGGCGAACGCAGGAAGGTATATATTTCTTCCGCAGACTTTATGACCAGAAATACCGAGCGACGTGTGGAGGTTGCCGTACCGCTTAAGGATAAGATAATTGCCGATAAGGCGGTTGATATATTCAACACGATGCTCAAGGATAACGTCAAGGCTCGTGTGCAGGGAAGCGACGGAATCTACCGTCATAAAAAAGCTATGCCGGGCGAGGAACACACAGAGGTACACAAGCTGTTCTATGAACGTGCATATCAGGAAGCCGAGCAGGCACAAAAGCTATATAAAGAGCCGAGAAAGTCACTCTTTGCAAGAATCCGTGCAAGGTTGCAAAGTAAATAACCGATAAACAAAAGCGGAGCAGGTGGAAATCTGCTCCGCTTCAGATTGTAGAAAAAGCCTTTTGTTTAATGTGCTTCTGTTATATCATTCAGCTTAGACCATGATAGCAAGCCTACCGATAGTTCTTTTTGTCGGATAGCACTTCTCGGGTTCGCTATTCCATTTAATAACGTTGCTGCTATTCACGCGGGAGACAACCAAAGGGATCAGGTACAAGTCTGAGCCTCGCTTACGCAAGGCTCGTGCGCTTCGCTAAAGCTCCGCTGGACTTGACAGCCCCTCTCCCTGTCCCTTAGGTTTTCTCCCTCGTGGCTCCCTCTTTCCTTACCCATACCCACACCCCGTCGGGGTGTTGGCAAAACTCGTAAAACCACCTGAACATTGTATATCCTGTCAATTCAGGGACGCTTAACGCTACACGTCCGCAGGTTAGTACATATATCTCAGGTTAGTGGCGTTTTTTTGAAGAGTCAATGTTAGAGCAGTTGCACAGATACACTCACGAAAATATTAATTCCTTGTCGGTATGGAAACGGTTTTAAGCGGTGTTGGCGATATATTTCATTATACTGTTTTAATAATCGGTTTTTCGACAGACTAAAGCGGAGCAGATTCCCATCTGCTCCGCTTATATTGTATCTTTTTGTCCTGCTTACTGCACAAGATCTCCGTAAACAATGCCAAGTCCGACTGTGCTCATATAAACTCTGCCGTATTTGTTCATATCGCCCACAACAAAATATCCGTTGCCGGGGCCGCCGAACTGATGCTGATCATCGTTTACCTTGCTCCATGTCTTACCCTCGTCCTCAGACCAGTAAAGACCTATAGGATCATCGTTTGTGGGCTTGCCCCATACGAATATGGTATAAGGATCGCTGTCCGTCTTGCCCTTGCCAAGACCTACTGCCAGACAAGCGGCTAAAGAATCCAATCTTGTGAACGTTTTGCCATAGTCGGTTGATACCTGAAGTCCCATTGAAGGATAGTATACAACGCCCTCCTTGCCGGGTGCAACCACAGGTCTTGCCGCAGTGAATACAGAAAGCGTCATATTCTGAGTAAATGTCTTTCCGCCGTCCTCACTGTAGAAGAACGCACCGCCGCTTGCGGCATATACATAATCGGGGTTTACAGGGTCGCAGATGATTTTCTTTGAGCCTACTCCGCCCTCGCTCTTTGTCCAGGTCTTGCCCTGATCGTCGGAATAATAGATGTTGCTGTCGTTTCCGGGTGCCCAGAAGAATCTCTTTCCGTCAGCGGAAACTGCCACATAGCCGCCGTAAGCAATCTTTCCGCTCTCAAGAGGCGAAACGGTAACATTCACCCATTTCTTGCCTGCGTCAAGAGTATACCAGAAGCCAGGCTTTTCTTCACTGCCACCGCACTTTACCCATATATCAGTTGCCTTTGCCGCTATCGCAAGACCGGTCATTGAGCCTGCAACGCTGTTGTGTACCATACCGTATTCTTCGGCACTATCCTGTACAAAGCCGTCATAGTCGCCTATAACGCTTACCAGCTTACCGCCGGGTATGCTGATTATATCATACGGAACAGTTTCCTCTATGCCCTTTGAGAAGAAGTAGAATTCGGGGCTTTCATCCCATATATTATCGCAGGTGAACACGCCGTTACCCGATACCACCATTATCTTATTTGTGTTATTGGGATCAATCGCCATTGAACTGCACCAGTGCATAGACGCTGTTGTTATCCACTCAACTCCGCCGCTGCTCATCTTCATCTTATCGTTGAGAAGCGTCCATTTCTTACCGCCGTCCGTAGTAACATAGAATTCATCGCCGTACTGACCGTTAGGCTGAGGGACATATATATTCTCCGTGCAGGCAACCATTCTGTCGGGGTTCGATGGATCTATAACCACATCACCGAAGCTCTTTTTTGCAGGAGAAATATCTGCCAATGAATCGTTCGACATATCGAGAATTCTTACGCCGCCGGCAATTCTGTTATTGTTCCACGGTCCTTCGGTATTGGCATAGGTAATGACGATCTTGCCGTCCCCGCTATACTTCATTCTCTGGACCATGATTCCCTTAGGTGCGCCCGAAACGGCTGTCCAGGTAGCGCCGCCGTCCGTTGACTTATAGAGGTTATCCTCCTTGATTCTTGAGATTGCCGCATATATCGTTGTGCAGGCGCTGTCATCGCCCGACTTGGGGTCAATCAGGATACTGCATATACCGTTGCCGTTTGACGTTGTCGTCTTTGTTCCCATATCAAGTGCAGTGAACGTCTTTCCGCCGTCGGTCGACTTTATTATACCGCCTGTTCTTCCGCCGACATATACTATGTCACTGTTCTTGGGGTCAACCGCAATACGCTCGCCGTTTCCTCTGCCCATACCGTTTCCGTGTGCCTTTATCATATCGGTAAGTTCGGTACGGTTCCACGTTTTGCCGTAATCGTCGGAGTATAAGAGGCAGGTTTTACCGTTGCTGAAATACTCCGTGCCTGCAAGCATATATACCTTGTTAGGATCTTTTTCTCCGAATGCAAGACCGTCTATACCGAGCAGACCTCTGTCTTCCTCGCTTATATCGTACGACATTGCTTCCCACTTCTGAGTATCCTTATTATAACGGTATGCGCCGCCGACGTCTGTACGGGCATAATATAAGCCCTGCTCGCTTGTTGCAAATACGCCGCTTACGAATCCGCCGCCGCCCATAGCTACCTGGCTGAACGTAAACTGTGCCTGTGCTGTTCCCGAATTGCCGCCCGATGTTGTATTATCGCTTGTCATACTGCTGTCACCACTGCCCGATGAGGTCACATCGCCGCTTGACGATGTTCCCGAATTATCGTTTCCGTTACAGCCTGCGGCACATATTGCCGTTGCGACTGCAAGTATGACCGCTGTTATTTTTCTGTACTTCATTTCTTATTCCTTTCTTAATTAAAGCAGACTTGCTTAATTTTCATGTAAACCTTTACACAAGTATTATGCACCATTTAAGTTAAATTTGCAAGACTTGTTTTGCTATTTTGTGAATATGTAATAAATCCTTGTAGCCACTATTGGTGATAATCACGGATTTTGCAACAAGAAAAATATGGGCGTGACTTTTGCGTGCTTATATAGTATAATCATATTGTAATCGAATACAAGCCCTGTCTTATCACGTTTACGGCAGGCAAACGGAAATGGAAAAGGAAAAGAAAAATGAAAAAACGCATCATCTCCCTTATCTTATGTGCGGCGGTAATAATATCCGCCTGCGGCTGCAGTGCCGATAACGGCACATTGTCAGCCGACAGCTCATCAGCTTCGGCAGTATCCTCTGCCGAAACCGCATCGCAGGATACCTCCTTAGACAGCGGTTCGTCCTCGGATACCTCGTCAGACGCTTCTGATAAAACAAGCTCCGACAAGCAGGACAACTCATCGGCTGACAGCTCAGACAAGCAAAACAGCTCGTCCGATACTTCTTCTGAAACGTCAAAGCCTTCAACAAACAAGCAGGAAACCGGTTCTTCTGCCGCAACGGCAAGCAAGCCTGCAAACAACACAGGCACAGCAACAAGCAAGCCGACAAACAGCGCCGGCACTGCAACAAGCAAGCCTGCGTCTGCAACTGCCGCCGATACCACCAAAAAGCCTTCCGCAACGACTACAACGAAAAAGCCTTCCTCAACGACTACCACAACAACCGTAAAGCAGACAAGCGACAAGCCGCTGAGCTTTTCGGAAACCTATGAAGCGGAAAACGGAAAGCTGTCAAACGATATGTCCGTCATATCCGACAGCAACGCATCCGGCGGAAAATCGGTAGGAAAATTCGAAAGCAACAGCTCATACTGTCAGATTAGTATAACCGTTCCTGCCGATGCGGTTTACGATATAGTGATTCGTTCAAAGGCTATCGGTTCCTATAAAGAGAATGACCTTTACGCAGACGGTAAAAAAGTCGGCACTTTCGTAAGCAAACAAGATAATTTCTCCGACTATACCGTATGCGCCGTAACTTTCAAAAAAGGCAGTCACACTCTTACCGTCAAAAAGTCATGGGGCTGGATAGAGCTTGATAAAATAACAGTAAAGACGGGTGCAAAAATAAGCAACAGCACCTATAACGTCACATCATCTCTTGTCAACAAGAACTCCACCGCAAACACGAAGAAGCTGTACAGTTTCCTTAAGGACAGCTACGGAAAATATGTAATCACAGGTCAGCAGTGTGACGGCGGAATAAACGGCAACGAATTCAAAGCGATAAAAAATCTTACCGGCGACTACCCCGCCCTGCTCGGACTCGACCTGATGGACTACACTCCGTCAAGAACGGCATTCGGCGCATCATCCTCCGCTGTTGAAAAGGCAATAGAATTTGCCGACAAGGGCGGTATCGTAACATTGTGCTGGCACTGGAACGCTCCGACCGAATACCTTTACAGCACCGCCAACAATTCTGACGGCTGGTGGGGCGGATTCTACACCAAGAGCAGCAAATTTGACATTGCAAAGGTTATGAACGGTCAGGATGCAAAAGGCAAAAAACTGATCGACCGTGACATCAAGGAAATAGCTAAGCAGTTAAAGCGCCTTGAAAAAGCGGGCGTGCCTGTTATATGGCGACCCCTGCACGAAGCGTCAGGCGGCTGGTTCTGGTGGGGCGCACAAGGTCCCGACGCTTACAAAAAGCTGTGGAAATACCTTTATAACGAGCTTACAAATACATACGGCTGTAACAATCTTATCTGGGTCTATAACGGTCAGAGCGCCGACTGGTATCCGGGTGACGAATATGTTGATATTGTAGGCGAGGACATCTATCCAGGAAATCACGTCTACGATCCTCAGGTAAGCCGTTTCAGACAGGCAATAAACTACGGCAGTAAAACAAAGATAACGGCTCTCACAGAAAACGGCTGTATCTTTGATATAGATTCCGCCGTGAGCATAAACGCACTGTGGTGCTGGTTTATGACATGGGGCGACGAGTTTACCGTTAACGGCAGTAATTACAGTGAAAAATACACCGAAAAATCGGTCATAAAGAAAATGTACGCTAGCAAATACTCCTTAACTCTCGGATCGCTTCCGAAAATCTATTGACATAAGCTGAAAACGCTCCGACAGGAACACCTGTCGGAGCGTTTTTATTAGCGTTTTTGATATAATTATCATACCATAAGCGAGCATATTTTGTTGCTGTACTCAACGGGGTCTTCTATAGGCATACCCTCAACAAGAAGTGCCTGATCGTACAGAATCTCGCTGTATGTTTTCAGCTTGTCCTTATCTGTTTCATACAGCTTTTTCAGCGTTTCATAGATAGGATGCTCCGCATTGATCTCCAGCACCTTTTCAGCCTTTGCGTCATGCTCTGCGGGCATCTGGCTGAGCACCTTCTCCATCTCTATTGAAAGCAGGCCGTCACTGGTCAGGCATACTGCGTGGGACTTCAGTATCTTTGACAGTCTTACGTCCTTTACCTTACCGCCGAGAGATTCCTTCATAAAAGCAAACATATCCTTGCTTTCCTCAGCCTTAGCCTTCATTTCTTCCTTTTCTTCGGGAGTTTCAAGGTCAAGGTCGCCTGCGGATACTGACTTGAACTGCTTTTCGTTATAGTCGACCATCATCTGTAAAGCGAATTCGTCAACGCTGTCGATAAGATAAAGTATCTCGTAGCCCTTATCCTTTACAAGCTCGGTCTGAGGGAGCTTGTCTATCTTGTCTACAGTTTCGCCGCTTGCAAAGTAAATATATTTCTGATCTTCCTTCATTCTTGAAACATATTCTTCAAGAGTAACGAGCTTCTTTTCGTATGAAGAATAGAACAGCAACAGATCCTTGAGCAATTCCTTGCCTGCGCCGAAGCCGTTGTATACGCCGAACTTTATCTGAAGTCCGAATACCTTCCAGAACTTTTCGTATCTCTCACGGTCGTTGCGGAGCATCTTTGTAAGCTCGTTCTTGATAGAACGCTCAAGGCTCTTTTCGATTATCTTAAGCTGTCTGTCGTGCTGCAGCATCTCACGGGAGATATTGAGCGACAGATCCGCAGAGTCAACAAGACCCTTTACAAAGCTGAAATAATCGGGGAGCAGATCGGGGCATTTATCCATTATAAGAACGCCGTTCGAATAAAGCTGTAAGCCCTTTTCATAGTCCTTTGAATAGTAGTCGAAGGGGGCTTTTGACGGAATGTACATCAGTGCATTATATGTTGCTGTACCCTCTGCCTTTGTGTGGATATGTGCGATAGGATCGTCATAGTCGAAGAACTTTTCCTTGTAGAACTGATTATAGTCCTCGTCTTTAAGCTCAGACTTGCTCTTGTTCCAGATAGGCACCATACTGTTGAGAGTTTCTATCTCGGTATGTGTTTCATACTCGTTCTCAGTGCCTTCCTTGAGGTGCTGATGACTTACTTCCATCCTGATAGGATAACGGATATAGTCGGAATACTTCTTTACTATCATACGGAGCTTGTAGTCCTGCAGATACTCGTCGTACTCCTCTTCTTCGGTATTTTCCTTTATCTTAAGGGTTATCTTTGTACCGACATCTTCCTTGTCACAGTCTGTGATAGTGTAACCGTCTACACCCTGTGAATACCACTTGTAAGCCTGCTCACTGCCGTAAGCCTTAGACTCGACAGTAACCTCAGACGCTACCATAAACGCAGAGTAGAAGCCTACGCCGAACTGACCGATAACGTTTATATCGTCCTTTTCAGTATCGGTATTGTCATTCTTGAATTTGAAGGAACCGCTGTTTGCGATAACACCGAGATTATTTTCAAGCTCGTCCTTTGTCATACCGATACCGTTATCGGTAATTGTTATAAGACGGTTTTCCTTGTCGACCGCAAGGTCTATGCCGAGGTCTTTTCTCTCTATGCCGAGATTCTCCGTCAATGACTTGAAATACAGCTTGTCAAGCGCATCGCTTGCATTTGAAATAAGCTCACGCAGAAATATCTCCTTATGAGTGTAGATCGAATTGATCATCATATCAAGCAAACGCTTTGATTCTGCCTTGAATGCCTTTTTTGCCATAAAAATCATTTCCTTTCTATGCCTGCGCCTTATATCAGCGGCGATAATACTGAATTTACACCGATCGTAACCGGTTTAGCACTCTATCACTCTGAGTGCTAAAATATATTATAACACTATTTTTATATTTGTCAAGAGGTGTTTTAAAAATGTTTGTATTTAAGGCAATACCGCACAATTAACGGCTTTCGCCTTTGCCGCACGCTTGCATATTTCCCGTCATCTTGAACAAAGATAGCGAATAAGGCAAGTCCAGAAACGCTTAACCGTGTGACCGGCATTATCCTTGTAATACCGGGAATTGTAGTTCTCGGCTTTTCACTGATTAAATAAATCCGGCAAATAAATATAACTAAAGCCACGATGATAAAAAATCGTGGCTTTAATATTACTGTACCTCTATCTCAGGCATTTCTTTCATTTCATCCTTCTGTAAAGCTTTCTTCTCTCTAAATATAAGTGAGAAAACAGCTCTTACAACAGGACCCGCAAAAAAGAGTTGCCAGCACAGAGCCATAGGAAAATTGGTTATCGTTGTCTGAATCCACACCGCAATAACTTTGCTTCCTGCATTTTTGAACAGAAGAGTTGCGGCAAGGCTCATAAGCGGACACATAAAGATAACTGAAATAACCGAGATACCGAGAACTATGAAAAACGGATTATCACGTTCAGGATTAATTATTTTAAAAGTCTTGTACTTTGCTATCCTGCCGACTAAAAAAATATCAAGCACGAAAGCAATAGGTCCCATTATCACAAGTTCTTTGAAAGCAAGTAAAAAGACCTCGTTTGTCATGCCGCCGATATTAAGTGCTATATTATAGCATATCATGGCGTACACCATAACGAACACCATCATAACAGTAAACACGATTTCCTGAAATAAGTTTTTGGGCATAAAAAATTCCTCCTGATAATAACAATTTGCACTTTATTGTGTTGTTCGTTATCATCCGGGGGATGTGCGTTTCCAATTAGACCAATATTCTTTTTACGTTATAGATTTTAACATATTCCGTACCCATAGTCAATTGTGAAGTGAAACGAAAAAAGCACCGCTGTGGCGGTGCCTTTTTGTATACATATCACTTTTACTTTTTACACTTTTTCACTTCTGAATCTTCCGACAACATTTGCATTCTTGTCAATGTTGACCTCAAATCTCAGCGTGCACGGCGAATAATGAGCATTTTCGCCTTCTGAAATAACCTCATAGAAGAATGCCAGAGCGCCTCCGCCATCCATACGTCTTACGGCGCACTTGCAGAATCCCTCGGAGATAGCCCTCTTTACATAAGGTATATCACGGTCATATGTACAGAAATTATCCTCCGTAACGGGAATATTAACATCCCCGTCAGAACAGCTGTTTTCTCTCAGCATTGTTTCAAGCGGCGATACTTTCTTACGGCTGAATTCCGCAAACGGAGCTTTCTTTGCAATTTCGCCCTTTCTTGCAGGGTGTCCGTTTATTTTCCAGCACGGCCGTGTAACAACAACCGTTTCACCTATATGGAAATCATTGTTGAGATGCTCGCTCTGTGCCGAATAGAAATCAAGCGTATCCTTGTCTATGACGACCTCTTTTGCCTTATCACGCACTATTCCGACAAGCTCAAGCATAGAGAGCAGCTCGCCTGCCTTTTCCATGCACTTCTCATCGCTCCATATCTCATAATTGCGGAAGTTGTTTCTCCAGTACGTCTTTATCGGCAGATCGCCTATAAGCGCCTGTATCCTCATTTCCCAGTCGAACAGTATACCGCTCTTACTGCGTATCTTGTTCTCCTTGATGGCATTGAGCGGTTCAAGCAGCTGTGCAAACGATGCGATATTATCCGCAATATCCTGCGCTATGTACTTTCTTGTATCGCTGGTCTTCTTTTTCTCGTTTTCTTCCTCTATCTTTTCATCGCTGTACTTGTCGAAATCGTCCTGTCCGCCGTCAGCCGTATCAAACATTGAAAATACTTCTGAGGGATCGTTGAATGTTTTCTTTACCTCAGGCTCGTCATCCATAAGCAGATTTCCGAACAGATCCTCTACCTCGGCGACATTCTCATCGTGCTTTTCTTCAGTAACTTGTGCAGGCGTATATGCTTCGTCCGGCAGATCGAAGAAGTCCATAGTTCTCGGCTTTTCGTCAACGTCAATCGGCTCGTCCGGAGTTTCTGACAGCTCATCGGATACCGTACTTTCCTCAAAAATACCGCTTGTCTGTTCAAGATCGTCGTCCGAAATATCTTCGGTGCTTCCGATGCTTTCGATGCCTCCGATGCTATCGGTGCTACCGATGCTATCGGTGCTGTCAGCGATTTCGGATATTCCTATAAAGTCACCGAATTCTTTCAATGCGTCCTCTACAGACTCCGCTGTACGAACAGAAGAAACAGGCTCGCTTGCGGTTTCCTCCTCCATTATAGCGTGGAACTGTTCTTCAAGCGATTCTTCTTCGCTGTCGTCAGTTTCTTTCTGCTCGGCTATTTCTTCAAATGCCTTTACTGCGTCCTCGACAGGCTCGCTTACGGCTTCTTCGGTGGCAGTGTCATTTTGTTCGCTTTCAGTTTCAATGTCGGCAGTTTCTTCCTGCTGTGCTATTTCTTCGAATGTCTTTACTACCTCCTCGACAGGCTCGCTTACGGGTTCTTCGGTGGCAGTGTTATTTTGCTCATCGTCAATTTCAGCTTCGCTGTCGGCGGTTTCTTCCTGCTCGGCAATTTCTTCAAAAGCCTTTACAGCGTCCACGACAGGCTCGCTTACGGCTTCTGCTAAAGCGGTGTCATTTTGTTCGCTGTCAATTTCAGCTTCGCTGTCTGCAGTTTCTTCCTGCTCGGCGATTTCCTCAAAAGCCTTTACTGCCTCCTCGACAGGCTCGCTTACAGCTTCTTCGGTAGCAGTGTCATTTTGTTCATCGTCAATTTCAGCTTTGCTGTCGGCGGTTTCTTCCTGCTCGGCGATTTCTTCAAAAGCCTTTACTGCGTCCTCGACAGGCTCGCTTACCATTTCTTCGGTGGCAGTGTCATTTTGTTCATTGCCAATTTCGGTTTCGCTGTCGGCAGCTTCTTCCTGCTCGGCTATTTCTTCAAACGCCTTTACTGCGTCCTCGACAGGCTCGCTTACGGGTTCTGCGGCGGTGTCATTTTGTTCTCTGTCAATTTCAGTTTCGCTGTCGGCGGTTTCTTCCTGCTCTGCTATTTCTTCAAAAGCCTTTACAGCGTCCTCAACAGGCTCGCTTACGGCTTCTTCGGTAGCGATGTCATTTTGCTCATCGTCAATTTCAGCTTCGCTGTCGGCGGTTTCTTCCTGCTCTGCGATTTCCTCAAAAGCCTTTACTGCGTCCTCTACAGGCTCGCTTACGGCTTCTTCGGTAGCGGCGTCATTTTGTTCGCTGTCAATTTCAGTTTCATTGTCGGCGGTTTCTTCCTGCTGTGCGATTTCTTCAAAAGCCTTTACTGCGTCCTCGACAGGCTCGCTTACGGGTTCTGCTAAAGCGGTGTCATTTTGTTCATCGTCAATTTCAGCTTCGCTGTCAGCGGTTTCTTCCTGCTCTGCGATTTCTTCAAATGCCTTTACTGCCTCCTCGACAGGCTCGCTTACCGTTTCTTCGGTGGCAGTGTCATTTTGTTCATCGTCAATTTCAACTTCGCTGTCGGCGGTTTCTTCCTGCTGTGCGATTTCTTCAAAAGCCTTTACTGTGTCCTCGACAGGCTCACTTGCGTATAAATCGAAAATACTCTCATCAACAGGCAGATTTACGTCTTCAATTTCTTCATTATTCTGTATAACAGACGGCATTTCTGCAAGCTCCTGAACCGCATTTGCTATCGGAGCGGATGTCATTATCCCCTTTTCAAGCAGCATCTGCTTCGGCATTTCGGCTTGCTCGTCAAAATTTTCCTCAACTGCCGCTACTGTTGCCGTTACTGCGGGTAAGGCTTCTTCGGCTGTATCCTCAGCTTTTTTGCCGCTTTTGCCTGCATCCTCGCCATCATTACCGACAGACGATTCAAGCCTGTTGAAATGGTCGAATACACGCTCAAAGCTGACCTCGGGATCGCCGTCATCTTCACTCTGAGTAAATGTAAAACTTACAGGTGCTATCTCAGGCTCGGTTTCGGTTTCGCCGTTATCCCTTTCGGACATAGGCTTATACCGGCGTACAGCCTCATCAATGCGGCTGTTTATAACCTCGGTCTGTTCTTCCTCGCTTATAGGCTTTCTGATTATCTCCTTATGAGTTACTTCGCCGTTTTTCCATACGGTCAGGCTTTTCTTTCTGAGCGGAGTCTGCGTTTCCTCCAGCTTTTTCTTGGCATATACAGCCGCACCTACGGCAGCCGCCGTACCTACAGCGGCAACAATCGCCTTACTTATCTTCATATATTATCAACCTCCCGGCTAACGCCGAAATATTATTCAACACTCTTGAGTGCCTCGACCATATTGACCTTCATAAGCCGTCTGTGCATAAACAGCATTACTATCACGGCAAAGCATATCGTTATAAGACCCGAAAATACGAAGCTCATCGGATGCACCGTTCTGCCGAACATAACCATATCGATTTCAGCCGTCTTTACAACAAAGTCAACAAGGAATCTTCCGAATATCATACCTACCGCCGTTCCTATAAGAGTAAGTATCACCGTTTCCCTGAACACATACATCGATACTTCCTTATCATAGAAGCCAAGCACCTTGAGCGATGCGATCTCCCTTATACGCTCGTTTATATTGATGTTCGTAAGATTATAAAGCACTATGAACGCAAGCGCACCTGCACTCACTATAAGAACCACTATTACAAAAAGCAGTGAATTGAGCATAGACCTGAATGTTCCTGCAACGCTTGTCTTGAAGCTCACTCCCATAACTCCGTCTATCTTCATAAGCTCCTGTGCAAGCTCGTCCCTGTCGCTTTCGGTCATATCGTCGCCGTCCTCCGAGTTGAAGAAGAAGCAGTTATACGGCAGTCCTTCCTCGCCGCTAAGCTCCTTGTACAGCTTTTCCGTGATATACACATAGTGATGAGCGTAGTTTTCGCATATCTCGGTTACCGTAGCAGTAACCCGCTTCGTTTCTGAAAGAGCTATCGTTACCGTATCACCCTTCTTTATACCGCCGAGCAATGTTGCCAGCTTCTCGTTTATTATAACGCCGTCGTCGGTTACCGTGTACTGCTCGCCTGTCCGTCTGTCCTTTACCGTTACAAACTGTGCGATGGTTTCGTTGTCCGCTCCGCCGAATATATACGCTTCGGTGCTTTTCTTGCCGTTATATACCGTTATCTGCTTTTGATATATCCTGTTGCCCTCACAGTCATAACGTTCAAGCATCTTTCCTATCTTCGCTGTCTGTTCGTCGGTCACTGTATTGTCATAAGCGGTAATACCGGTATAATTGCTTATCTCGCCGAACTGCTTTTGCAGAATATCGTTTACGCTGTCATACACGCCGAAGCCCGTCAGCACAAGCGCCGTACAGCCTGCAATGCCCACTATCGTCATAAGCATTCTTCTCTTGTAACGGAATATATTACGCATCGTTACCTTATAACTGAACGAAAGCCTGTTCCATATAAAGCCTATACGTTCAAGCAGTATCTTCTTACCGCTCTTTGGCGTTTTCGGTCGCATAAGCGCCGCAGGGCAGTCGTGAAGTATGCCGCCGCACGAGAAATAGACCGTAACAGCAGTAAGCAGTACAGCCACTCCTGTGGTACATATCATAAGTATATAGTCATACGGCAGAAGAATATCGGGAATAACGTACATCATTCCGTATGCGGTAATAATGATCGCCGGGAATATCTTCATTCCCACAAGCATACCCGATACAGCGCCCGCCGTTGCCGCTGTCAGCGCATAAAGCAGATATTTGAATATAATAGCGCCGTTTTTATAGCCAAGCGCCTTGAGCGTTCCTATCTGAGTACGCTGTTCCTCTACCATTCTTGTCATTGTGGTAAGACATACAAGCGCCGCCACCATTACAAAGAACAGGGGGAACACCATAGCTATATTGCCTATTCTTTCGGCATTCTGACCGTATTCACTGTATCCCGGATTATCATCACGGGTAAACAGATACCACTCAGGTTTACTCGTCTTTTCGAGCTTTTCCCTGCCGTCGTCTATCTTCTTCTGAGCATCGGCAAACTGCTTGTCTGCATCGGTTTTTGCCGTTTCAAGAGCCGTCTTGCCCTCGTTATACTCCTTCAGACCCTTTTCATAATCGGCATAATTCTTGTCATACTCCGCTTTACCGCTGTCATACTTTGCCTTACCCGAGCGGTACTGGGCATAACCTGCGTCATACTGTGCCTTTCCTGCATCATACTGCGCCTTTGCGCTTTCGTACTGTGCAAGCCCGCTTGTGTACTGAGAATATCCGTCCTCGTACTGCTTTTTTCCGTCCTCATATTTGGCATAACCGATTTCGTACTGCAGTTTTCCGTCATTATATTGCTTAAGCCCGTCATTATACTGCTCAAGTCCGCTTTCATACTGTTTTTTCTGCTTGTCAAGCTCCGCCTGCGAGCTGTCGAGCAGCTTAACTCCGGAATCATAAGCCTCTTTGGTGATGTTACCCTTCTTGTAGGATTCCTCCAGCGTTTCACGGCTCGTATTTATAATCGCCTGCTGACTTGTTATCTTTGCGTTTGCATCGTCAAGCTGAGCCTTGCTCGATTTTAACTGTGAGTCTGCGTTTTCAAGCTGTATTTTAGCCGTAACAAGCTGTATATAGCTTTCATCAAGCGTTTTCTTTCCGGCTTCAAGCTGCAGCTTCGTTTCGTCCAGCTTCTTCTTTGTGCTGTCAAGCACATCTTTTGTCGCCGTCAGAGTAGCCCCGTTTTCGTCAAGCTCCTTTTTAGCCTCATCAAGCTGTTTTTTCGATTCATCAAGCGTTTTCTTGCCGCTTTCAAGCTGAGGCTTTGCTTCGTCAAGCTGTTTTTTTGCGTCAGACAGCTTCTTTTCGTTTTTCTCTATTTCTGCGTATGCCTCGCTCTTCTTTTTATCAAGTTCCTTCTGCCCGTCGTCAAGCTCCTTCTTTGCGTCGCCTGCTATTTCGTCGAAACGTTCTTCTTCTCTTACATCCGCTATTTTCTGTATCTTCTTTTCAAGAGCGTCACGGGCGTCCTCATATTCATCGCTGTAACAGCTGTACTGCTTTAGCTCGTCCGAGTTTATCATAACCTGAGTATATACCTCTGTCTTAAAACAGCTTTCCGGTATATAACAGATCATATAGACTGAACCGCTTCCTATGGTCGTGTTTCCACGCTCCGCATCGGATATATACATCGGCGATGCGAATTTTCCGACTATAGTAAATTCCTTGACCGACAAAGTTCCGTCTATATCCGTGTCTTCATCACCGCACAGCGTCAGCTTGTCCCCGACTCTATAATGAGTAAGCAGCTTACTGCTGTCGATGACGCACTCGTTTTCTTTTTCGGGAAGTCTGCCGTCAATTATCTGCAAAGAGCTGTACGGATTGTTTTCGCCCGTTTTGTCAAGAGAATATACCCTTGCGACCTTCTTTTCACCCGAATCCGTGTTGACGTATGCGTCCGTGAAATATCCGGGATAAATATCAACATCCGGAAGCCCTTTTTTCAAAGCGTCTATATCGTTATCGTCAAATCCGTATGTAGATACCAGCCTGATATCCGACAGGGAAGTCCTGTCGTAATAATGATCCGACGATATCTTCATCGCAGGAGCGCTCTGCAGAAGTCCCGCAAAAAATCCTGTGCCGATAGCGATTATACCGAATATCGAAAGAAAACGGCTTTTCGTTTTCTTCATCTCGGCAAACGCATTTTTCAGCATTGCATTTTTCATATCCGTTCCCTTTCCCTGCTTACCACTCTATTTCTTCAACGGGTGTCGGATGCTCGTTTACGACTATTTCGCTCACCTTACTGCTTTTCATATGTATGACTCTGTCGGCCATAGGGCATATCGCCGTATTGTGCGTTACGAGTATTACAGTCATATTTTCACTGCGGCAGGTGTCCTGAAGCAATTTCAGAATCATCTTGCCGGTGTTGTAATCAAGCGCACCCGTAGGCTCGTCGCACAGCAACAGCTTTGGCTTTTTCGCAAGCGCTCTCGCTATAGCCACTCTCTGCTGTTCACCGCCCGAAAGCTGAGCCGGGAAGTTGTTTATTCTGTCGGTAAGTCCGACCTTTTCAAGTATCTCTACAGCAGGTATATAGTCCTCCACCGTCTGAGTAGACAGCTCTATATTCTCCTTTGCCGTAAGGTTCGGGATGAGATTATAGAACTGGAATATAAATCCTATATCGTATCTTCTGTAGTCGATAAGCTCTTTTCTACTGTAACCGCTTATCTTGCTTCCGTCTACATAAAAACTGCCCGATGTAGCGGTATCCATACCGCCCAGTATATTAAGCACCGTAGTCTTGCCCGAACCGCTCGGTCCTACGATTATTGCGAATTCGCCCTTTTCAATGTCAAAGCTGACCTTATCGTTTGCGTTGATTATTATATCGCCCATACGGTACTGCTTTGTAATATCGCTCAGCGTAACAAAACTCATTGTAATTCCTTGCAACCTTTCGTCCGTTGTTTTCTGAAATCGTCACTCTATTAAATTATACCATTTTTCACGGTACAATTCAACAGCCGTTCTATATTTATTTATAGTGTATTCCGACATTTTTAACTCCCTTTAAATTTCAATGCCGTTAAAATAAAAATTATTCTCATTTTACTTGACAAACGCATTTGCTTATGCTACAATATCAATCGGAAAAATCCCTTATCAAGAGCGGTTTACATTTTCTGCATTAAAATGCAGATTGGGAGTCAGGCTCCGTAAACCCAGCAACCGTTTCGCTTGAGCTTTCTTTGCGAAAAATGGTGCTAATTCCTACGGCACGGCAAGGGCTGTGACCGAAAGATGAGGAGCAGGCAGTCAGCAAGCTCCGAAAGGGGCTTTTTTTAATGCAGTTTTACGCAGATATATGCGTATGGGATACGGTTTAAAACCGCTATATGAAAGGAAAAATCAATGGCAAAATACTTATTCACTTCCGAAAGCGTAACAGAGGGTCACCCCGACAAGATCTGCGACAGGATCTCAGACGGTGTGCTTGATGCGATATTAGCACAGGACAAGAACGCCCGTGTAGCCTGTGAAACCTGTGCCACAACAGGTATGGTTCTGATTATGGGCGAGATTACGACAACGGCAAACGTTGACATTCCTGCAATAGCAAGAGATGTCATAAAGGAAACAGGCTACGATAACAGCGACTACGGCTTTGACTACAAGACCTGCGCTATACTCACGACCCTTGACAAGCAGAGCCCCGATATAGCTATGGGCGTTGACAACGCTCTTGAGGGCAGAGATAACAATGAGTTTGACACAGGCGCAGGCGATCAGGGTATGATGTTCGGCTATGCGTGTGATGAAACCGAGGAGCTTATGCCCCTTACAATTTCGCTTGCTCACGCACTTTCAAAGAAGCTCACAGCAGTAAGAAAGTCAGGCGAGATACCCTATCTTCTCCCAGACGGAAAGACGCAGGTAACGGTAGAATATAATGAGGACGGCACTCCCTCAAGAATTGACACTGTCGTTGTTTCCTCTCAGCACAAGGCAGAGGCTACGCAGGAACAGTTAAGAGCCGATATTATCGAAAAGGTTATAAAGACTACCGTTCCCGCTTCACTGCTTGACGAAAACACAAAGATGCTGATAAATCCCACAGGACGCTTTGTAGTAGGCGGTCCTCAGGGCGACAGCGGTCTTACGGGCAGAAAGATAATAGTAGATACATACGGCGGTGTCGGCAGACACGGCGGCGGCGCATTCTCGGGAAAAGATCCCACAAAGGTTGACCGTTCAGCCGCTTATGCCGCAAGACACGTTGCAAAGAACATTGTAGCCGCAGGTATAGCAAAGCGTTGCGAGGTCGAACTTGCGTATGCTATCGGCGTTGCACAGCCCGTATCTGTCTTTGTTGATACATTCGGCACGGGCATAAAGCCCGACAGCGAAATTTCAGCCGCTGTAAGCAAGGTGTTCGACCTTCGCCCCAGTGCGATAATCAGCTCACTGAACCTGAGAAGCACCAAGTACGGCCCTCTTGCCGCTTACGGTCACATGGGACGCACAGACCTTGACGTTGCATGGGAAAAGACAGACAAGGTTGACGAGCTTAAATCGGCACTTGATATAAAGTAATCAGCATATAACACTAAAGCCGTTACGGAAATACCGCAACGGCTTTAATAAAATCCATCGGAGAACAGAAATGACACATATCCGCCCCGCAACCGAGTCCGATGCTTCACGCATCGCAGAAATAATCGTTACAAATTACAGGGTAAATTTCTACCCGTTTTTCAGAAATGACACCTTTTACTTCGGTGAACTGAACGTATTTGACACAGCCAAAGAATATTCCGCAGGCTCAGCCGCACTTAAAAACACATTTGTCTATGACGACGGTGTAATAAAAGGCATTATACGCATTTCGGGCAATGAGGTCGAAAAGCTGTATGTAGAGCCGCTTTTTCAGAATCATGGCATAGGCGCAGTGCTTCTCGGTTACGCTATCAACAACTTTGACGTCAATGAATTATGGGTGCTTGAATACAACAAGCGTGGAATAGATTTTTATCGCCGCAACGGATTCAGCCTTACAGGCGAAAAAATCACAGAATACGAATTTGTGCCGCTTTTAAAGATGAAAAGAGAATGAGCCAAAAGCCGTTACGGAACACCGCAACGGCTTTATTTTTTGCAAAAGTCCAACATATTTTACCGCCGTCAGCGGAGGTTGAGCCGGAATCAATCCGTCAGAACGGCGAATTTGAAGCGGCACATTGCCGCCCGCCGTTTTGCTATCCTGTGAATAGCTCGGACGGTTCCAAAGGCGGTCACAGCGTATCACTGTAACCGCTTTATTAATTAATTGCTTTGTGTAACTCCGCCGTCTTGCTACCGTCTGCCAATCTCGGACAATTCCAAAGGCGGAATTTGAGGCGGCACATTGCCGCAGGCGGAATTTGGCGTGCCGCTTCGGCACCCGTTATTCGCTGAAATCCGTAACTATGTACTTCGGCGCACCGGGAGTTGAATACACCCACCTGTCAATATGCCCCTTAGTAATGAAATACGGCGCTTCAAGCGGAACACAGCCGTCATCACAGCAGTTTACTATTATCAGCTTGATTTTCATCTTTTCGGGTATGATCGCCTTGATATACACGCAGGCGCAATCTCCCACCTTTATTCCGCTTTTAAGCTCCGCCAGCCCTGCGAGATTCGGCGCAAGCTCTATAAAAATCCCGTAGTCCTCTATCGACCTTACAATGCCGGGGACGGTTTCGCCCACCGCAAAACGTTCTGCGTTCTGTTGCCACGTTCCGAGCAGTTCCTTGTGCGTAAGGCAGATATGTCCCTGATCCCTTCCTTTCACCACCGCAAAAATATCATCGCCTACCGAAAACCTGTTTGCAGGATGAACTATTCTTGATACCGAGATAGCATCGATCGGTATCATTGACGCAATGCCGCAGCCTATATCCACAAAACAGCCGAACTGTTCAAGATGCGTTACCCTCGCCCCTATAATATCACCGGGAATAAGCTTAGATACATATTCCCTGTCCGCCTCCTCCTGCGCCGCTTTTCTTGACAGGATCGCCAACGGCTCGCTTCCGGTTTCGTCTATCTTCGTTATCTTGAAGCAGACAGGCTTTCCCACTCTTGATATAAGCGCTATATCCCGTGTCGCACCGCTTTCTATGCCTATTGCGCCCTCACTGCGAGGTATTATCCCCTTCATACAGCCAAGATCGACGTGCATATTATGCTCCGCATCGCACACCGTACACGAAGCCTCAAGTATCGCCCCCGACACCGCCGCCTGCATAAGCGTTCCGGCTGATTGCAATGCCGCCGTGTTCTCTTTGTATGCGAGTCTTCTTCCCTCCGGTAAAAATTCCGTCATTTGAAATACCGTTCCTTCCTCGTTGTGTTTTCTTTTTTACAAGTGTATGTCAGATTTTCCTTGAATATGTTACCATATCTTTACATTTGATTTTTCACAAAATATTTGGCGGAATTCTTGTAATTATCGTTGATTTTGACAACGTTTTCTGTTACAATAGAATCTATACAGGCTTAGTGCCATTAACCCTTGGATTCTAAACGGAGGAATCATGTTTATTCACAGCGGAACATTAAAACGTGCAGGCATTCTTGCCGCAGTGGTTGCTGTAGGTACAGCCGCCGCAATAACCTATAATGCTTTTTTATCGTCGGAGGGCGGACTTCCCGAAGTGTTAAGCCCGCTTCAGCCGATAGTAAAGGACGAGGACGGCGAGGTAAAGCAGAAAACAGATATTGCCTTCTCTCCAGACGGCAGTTTTTTCGATGAAGACATATCGGTCGAACTTAAAGCAAAGGATAAAACGGCAACGATCTACTATACCACAAACGGCGAGACCCCCACGGAAAAATCAAACAGATATACAAATCCCATAACGGTGCACAGCTCGGCAGAGGTCGCCGCAAAGACGATAAAAGCCATTGCGGTAAGTGAAAACGGCACTTCCGAAGTATTCACAAAAAGCTATGTCACAGGCAAGGATGTGTCGGAACGTTTTGAAAAAGGCACTTATGTATTCGTGCTTTCGACCGACAGTGCAAACCTTTACGA
>Ga0129316_1000287_pt1 | contig 31706 bp, 28 predicted proteins | sample Cm1ome_2_FD_94429 | JGI IMG/M metagenome (GOLD analysis project Ga0129316, IMG submission 94429) | Eastern black-and-white colobus group fecal microbial communities from Wisconsin, USA - Cm1022B metagenome | ecosystem: Host-associated > Mammals > Digestive system > Large intestine > Fecal...
AGAAGCCGAAACTGTAAGCGTAAACTTTCCTAAAGATGAAATTACAAACGTATCTATCAACATAAAACCTCGCATTACAAAGGAGCTTGAAGATAAAAAAGAACTGAATTTGCAGATTGTTTCTATTTTCAATATCGGTTATGTGCCGCAGGGTAAATATGTAGGCTTTGGCTTTGGCAATATAAATGCCGGCTCTACCGTATACACAGCTTGTCTTACAATGAACGAAAAGGCTGAAACTGTTGAGCTTAGCGGAAATGCAGAGTTTGAAAATATACCCGCATCCGACAGCTCATTAAAGTCATATACGCTTAAAAAAGCGGGTGAAATGAGCAGCGGAGCGATGCTAAAGCTTTACAGCAAGGACAATGAGACAGAGCACCTTATTCTTGACAAAAGCACCCAGACTTGTGATGTACTGTTTGACGGCACGGACTTTGATACTTACAATGTTTTCTTTTATGTAAATCATAAGAGAGTACAAGTAAACGGTAAGGACTATGCTGCGGTATCGGCAAAAGCAGGGTATGTTCCGAAGCTCACGGCTACTCTTGAAAATGTCAATAACCATGATATTGTCTATGCTATAGCCGTGCCTTTAACTGATGATTATACAAAGGCAAGAATACTTAAAACAACAAGCCGGCTCAGCTTTTCACCTGATGATGAGATTATAACAAATCCCACAACACAGCCGCCCGCCGATACAAGTGCAGATGTACCCGAAAGTGAGCCTGAAAACAGCAATACGGCTGCATCAGACAGCGTATTGTATAAAAATAACGTGGTAGGATATATTGATAATGATTTGAACTATCTTCTGTTATATAAAAGAGCGTCAGATGAACCCGAAGACAGTCTTGACTATACTTACTCTGTATATGATAAATCAACAGGCAAGATAACCGAAAGCTTAAGAAGCCAAAAATCACCTTGGGATATTTCCTGCTGTAACGGACAGTTTACCTATATAGATGAGAACTTGACCGAAGACCAAAGCGTTACATCAGAGATATTCGCCGTAACATATAATGAAAAGTTTGAAGAAATAAGCAGACTCAGCGGTCTTACGGTAAGCGATAGTATTCATTATATATCCGCCGTATACTCAAAGCAGCTTGATAAATACTTCGTATGCTATAGAAAAGACGGCAGAGACGAATACATAATAAGCAGATTCAGCAAGGATGGAAAAGAAGAAAAGGAGCTTTTCAGCGACAGCGATTACTATTATAGTAGTACAATGCTGCTTGCGGATAACAGAATTATCCTTTGTAAGTATCGCGCAGTACCCGACGGTTGCTCAATCCAGGTTATAGACTTTGACGGAAACGAAATAACCGCCGATATGCCGCAGAGTACCGATTATTATGCGCTGATGGGGCAAAAATCGGGTAAATACTACTGCCTTTTATCTAATCGAACCGGTTACGCATCCAAAACCGAAGAGTTCCCCGAGGATACATTGTATCTTTATGACGGCGAAAAGGACAAAATAGTTGAATTCACACCCGAAGAAGCTATTGAAATGGGTTGCGTGAGAATAACTCCGGACGGTACAAAAGCGGTAACTATAACCGACCATGAGTTTTTGAATGAGGAGCAGACAAATCGTCTGTACACTGATCTTGTAATAAAAATATATGACCTTGATACCGGCGAAAAGATAAATGAAATAAGAAGCGACAAAGGAAGGGGAGTTCACGGACGCAATATTCAGACATTCGATGATCGGATTGTCATATATGAAGGCAGCTTTACAGATTATATTTTATTTCAGTTCAGATATGATGAGCAGGCGGGATAAGTGAAAATTGTTGTTAATCGGCGGCGGACGATTTACATAAATTATTTAGATTAAACGGAGGACATTTAAAATGATTAAAAAACTTTTACGAGCATCAGCAGCATCACAATTCGCTATAGCTTTGGTCCTCTCACTCTGCTCCTGTGCGGGAACAAGTGAAAGTGACACACAGAGCCTTGTGTCAAATCCATTTGAAACATCGGAGAACCTTAACAGCGAAACACAAGTGAGCAACCCGTTTGATACAACAGCTTCCGTAACAAATATCTCCGTAGATTCAGCGGTTATAGAAACATTGCCTCCGTTTAGTAAACCTCAGGAATCCGAACCGGAAAATGATGATTTCAGCAAATATCAGGAAGCCGAAATTGCATTCAGCGACTACAGCATTGAAGGCAAGTCAACTGTAAAGTACAGCGGCGGTGAGGTAAATTTCAGCTTTGTGTCCGATTCTGCAAAGAATAAATATGATGTAGAGATTGGCTATATGGCATTTATAAACGGTGTGCCTCAAAAGCTGTCGCTGAACGGCTCTGAAAAATCCGAGCTTGTAAGCATTTCACAAAAGCCCGACACAAAGCAGACGGTTACTCTTACCTTTATTCCGGAGATAACAAAAGAATACGAACATGAAAAAATATTGAAAGTAAAGCTGATGACCGTTTTGCACCCGTCTTATAGACCCAAAGACGGCTTTTTAGGCTTCGGTAACGCACATTCCGGACAGTCGTTCTTTGAGTTTGAGATTGAAGCAGACACAGAACCACAGATTATCGACGATTTTACATATTCGTCAGATTGTGAAAGCATTTTAGCAACCGCAAAAGTAAAAGAGGAGTATAATCTGACTGACGCAAAAATATCCGGCGCAAATATGATAAGTTTGTTTGATGCAAAGCGTCAGGAACACAGCTTATCTATTGATAAAAGCTCGGATAAATTGGGCGTCACTCTGCTTTTATATGGCGGCGAGCCCGATGAATATGCTGTATATTTTTATAAGAACCATGAGCGAATAAAGCTTGGAGATAACGGAGGTATGAGATTTGCTTCAAAAACCGGTTATATAAATGAGTACAAGGTGACGCTTGACGATGTAAAAGAGGGAGATATAATTTATGCTGTTGAAGTACCGCTAAACGCCGAGGTTGGCTCAATGAATATCCGTAAAAGTATTAGTATTGTGGTTACGGAAAACGAATAAGATGACAAAATATATTTCATAAATATCGGAGGAGCACAAATGAAAAAACGCATTATAACATCTGCACTTGCTTTGGCACTTGCTTTCTCACTTTGTGCTTGTACAGACAATACATCGGCAACGGAAAGCTATTCAGACAGTACAAGCGGAACAGTCGTATCATCAGAGACAGCCTCTTTTGCACAAAGCGATGAAAGCGTTCTTTTACCGGAGAGTTTGCCCGAAACGAGTAAATCAAATCAGGCTGACGAAGACGTAGAAATAATAAACATTTATGACTATATCCCTGTCGGATATGTTGATGAAGAGCAGAGGTATTTGCTGCTGAAAGCAAACGCAGATAACTCCTTAAACGATTATACTTGCGATTACGTCGTTTATGACGACAGAGAAAAGAAGGCTGTATATCACTTTACAGTAGGAGGTTACTATGATCCGGTATCTGAATCACAGCCTTTTGATTCGGATGTAAAATATAGTGAAGGAATGTTCTCTTTTTCTGCGTGGAACTATTATGTCGATACCGATGAATGTGAAAGATGGTACGAGGTTACCGATGTGTACGGAAAGCTGATATATAAAAGTACAACAAGCAAAACGCAGATAAGTCATTGTACTTATGTTCCTTCCGACGACAAGGTATATTACAACGCTTGTGCAAACGATGAAATCGGCTTTTATAAAATGGACAAAGACGGAAGCAATAAAGATAAATTATTCGATGAAAATTTTGCGGATTTCTATGTGCTTGATAATGAAATAGTGGGTTATTACTGTGAGGGTGAGGCGTTTACCGATGAATTTGACGCTTGCTATTTTTGCGTTATGGATAAAAACGGGAAGATGATACAGCAGATAAACATAGGCCCTTTCAGCAACTGCAACCGCAGGCTTGTAAAGGCGGGAGATTTTATCTGTTTTATGTCGCCGTTTGACCCAGAGATAAATCCGGAGTTTTCCGAACGCTCAAACGGAGTGATTTTCTACAATTACAAAACTAACGAGCTGAGAGTACAATATTTTGATAACGAGATAGAAAACAGTTATTGTGGGATTACTCCAAACGGTAAATATCTGATAACCTGTGTGCCCAATGATGTTGAAATCGAAGATTCTGCATTATACGGCTATGATCGAGGTGATACAACCGTAAATATATATGATACAGCAACCGGTGAGAAGCTGAAATATGAAAAGCTCGGACAAGAAAATCTCCGACCGTCATATATGAATGTGTTCAATGACAGAGTGGTTTTCGTGGACGGATGGAACAAGTCTGTTTATATGATAGATAGCATATAAACCGGCGATCGACGGTTTATAAAAAGATGGAGTCATTTGCAGGGCTTGAGGGTAAAATCAAGATACGATGAAAAAGGGGGCTTGCCACAACACGGTGGCAGGCTCCTTGATTTTTGAATAAGAATATGTTATACTGTATAAACAAATAAAGGTTTATGCGGCGAATAGTCGGTGATATCCGAGATGTGCTTCTTCGCCGGACAATGAAAACACCCTCGTTTTTTTACGACAAATCAAATAAAGTTATTACATCTTATGTGAGGTTATGTACTTTAATGAAAACGGTTTGGATTAACAAAGTAAGGAAAAGAGAGGTTAAATCAGGGCATAAGATATTTTCACTTGAAATCCCGACGATGAAGCCGGAAGTGAAGTAAATATTTTAACGGGCAATTCCTTTGGGATTGCCCGTTTTCTGAAATGAACGGAAATGCAAATCAGAAGTTGTAGGAGGAAACTTTTAATGAATATTACAGTTTATCTTGGTGCAAACGAAGGAAATGACCCATGCTTACGAAAAGCAGTTGAGGAATTGGGAATATGGATCGGAAACAGTGGAAACGCACTTGTTTACGGTGGTTCTAAAGGTGGCTTAATGGGTGCATTGGCAGACAGTGTACTGAAGGCAGGCGGTAATGTTACGGGTGTCGAGCCAAATTTATTTATTGTAAATGAGTATCAACATGACGGGCTGACAAAACTGATTGTGACTAAGGATATGTCCGAGAGAAAAAACAAAATGATTGAACTGGGGGAAGCTTTTATTGCTTTCCCCGGCGGCACCGGAACATTGGAGGAAATTGCTGAAGTAATGTCGAAGGTATCTTTAAAACAACTGGATACCCCCTGCATTCTCTACAACCTGAATGGTTACTACGATGATTTGAAAGCGCTTCTGAATCATATGATTGAAAAAGGGCTGTCCTCCAAAGAGCGACAGAAAGGAATCTATTTTGCCGAGAATCTCGACGATATAAAACAAATTTTAAAATTGACATAACTTTGTGTACATACTGTTAAATGGCGTTGCACTTGTGAAAAATAGAGAGGTTGTATCTCGACAACTTTAAGTTTTTCAATTTGCCATTTAAGAGAGGATAACTTCATTTTTCAAAGGGCTTTTCTGTTATATGCCTGCCCATATATCAATCCACAATTGACTTGTCAACAGAAAACCGCTATAATTAAATGTGGCAAATTTCAGAAATTACAGTTCCTTTAGGATTGCCCGTTTTCTGAAATGAACGGAAATGCAAATCGAAAGTTGAAGGAAAGATTATGGAAATCAGAAAGTATGCGGAAAAAGACATTTCTGCAATGGTTTATATCTGGAATAATGTTGTGGAAGATGGCGAGGCTTTTCCACAAGAAGATTTCTTGAATGATAAAACAGGTGCTGACTTTTTTGCTGCACAGACATATTGTGGTGTTGCAGATGACAATGGAAAAATCGTGGGACTCTATATTCTGCATCCAAACAATATCGGCCGCTGCGGGCATATTGCAAATGCAAGTTACGCTGTTGCTGCAGATTGTCGTGGAGAGCATATCGGTGAAAAATTGGTAACTGATTGTCTTGCGCAAGCAAAGCAGCATGGCTTTGGAATTTTGCAATTCAATGCTGTAGTGGAAAATAATGTTCATGCTCGTCATCTGTACAAACGACTGGGCTTTGTGCAGATTGGAACGGTACCGAAAGGCTTTCGTATGAAAGATGGAACCTATCAGAATATCTGTCTGTATTATCATGAATTGTAAAGCATGTCGATAACTTCCGCTTGACAAGGAGGGGTATTACATGAAAAAGAATATATCAAGGATTATCTGTGTGATAATGTAGATTGTAGCTATTGTATTTGTAATGTTTTCATCGAGCCATACGGAAAAGAGTTTCACTTGGAACAATACAATTACTTGGTTACTGTATGGTGTATATTTTCTTGTGACAGTGGTACTGTTTATTGCTCCAAAGATGAAGAAGTGAGAATTTTAAGTTTTTCAATTTGCCCTTTGAGAGAGGATAACTCCCTTTCTCAAAGGGCTTTTCTGTTATATGCCCGCTCATATAATAATCCACAATTGACTTCCCCACAGAAAACAGCTATAATAAATCTATACAAGCAGGAGGACTTGCTGAAATACTGTGAGCCTGTTACTTTGCTATGGCAAAGGTTTGGGGAAAAGTAAAAAAATCAAAAGAGCAATAAGTAATGTACCGGATATGTCCCATGTCTTATGGTATAATTAGATTTGGGTACTTTGGACTGAAATATCAATATTTTCACAAAGGAGTAGAACCTATGGAAAGCTTTGAACCTAAAAAACTGGCGCTGATACGAATCTGGCAGATCTTGAAAGAGTATAGCGATTACGACCATCCTCTGACTCAGGACGATATTGCAAGGCATCTTGAAAGCGACTACGGAATTGTTATCGAGCGAAAAGCAATCAGCAGAAACATTTCTCTTCTGAAAGAAGCAGGGGTTGAAATTGAATCGGGGCGAACCGGTAGTTACCTCGAAAGGAGAGATTTTGAAGATTCAGAACTCAAGTTGCTTATTGACGGCGTTCTTTGCAGCAAATATATTACTGCTAAGCATTCAAAAGATTTAATAGACAGGCTGTGCGGACTTTCCAATAAATATTTCCGCTCTCATGTAAAGAACATTCATTCGGTCAATGATTGGTATAAAACGGATAATCAAGCTTTGTTTTATAATATTGAACTGATTGATACAGCTATCGAAGAAGGAAAGCAAATACATTACGATTATAACAAGTACGGAGTCGATAAGAAACTCCATAAGTCTTCTCATCAATATGTGTCCCCCTATCTGATGATCTTGCATAATCAGCACTATTACCTTATGGCATACAGTGAATATTGGTGCAATATGGCGTTTCATAGACTGGATCGAATCACGAATATGAATATTTCAGATAAAAAGGCTACTCCGATCCGTAATGTATCAGGCTATGAAAACGGTATCAATTACAAGGAATTGTCCTCTGCTATGCCTTATATGTTTACCGACCGACCCGAGCGCATTGACTTTATTGCAGATATTGGGATAATCGACCAGGTTATTGACTGGTTTGGCAGCGATATTCGCATTGCAAAAACCGATGATGAGTACAAGGTCAGAATCAGCGTCAAGGCAAGCCCAAACGCTATGGTGCATTGGGCAATGCAGTATGCAAATTATGTTGAGGTGGTATCTCCCGAGCCGCTCAGGATGCGGGTGAAAGAAGCACTTGAAAATGGGTTGAAGAAGTATGAATAGAAGGGATGTAAGCCATGGCAAAAATTGAAACAAGAACGGTTCTTTCAGAGGGAACGGAACCTTCTTTGGAAAACAGCACATTTTATATCAAGGATTACCAAAAGCACCGGTGTTTTCAACTCATGTCCCCTCGTGGAAGGTTTGTATGAGGCCGGCAAAAGTGTCGATCAATCATTTACATTGACCCGTATATAAATCGTGCAAATGTTCTATCTTAGATTATTGACGCATTTGATATTGTGGATTATGCGGCAGAATATGATGACTGTTACCACTGTAAAAACTGCATAGACAATTTTATTCAACCAAGCAAAACAGAGCCGTAAAATGCGGCTCTGTTTTGCTATGCACCAAATATGGTGCAAGGTCTCGGATATAATAAAATCAACAAAATAAACGCCGATTATTTTCGGCACAGGAGGATTTATATGAAAACAAAACAAATAATTTCACTTGCTTTAATGCTCGGGCTATCGGTGACGGTAATCAACGGTTGCGGTACAAAAGAGGATTCTTCTGCAAATAAAAAGGAAGAATCCGCTTATGCCGTATCTTCCGAAATGAAAGAAGAAGGCATATCAACAACTAAATCGGAAGCAGAGAAAAAAACACACAGTGAATATGTAACAACATATTCCGTTTACGCTGAACAAGGAGCAGTTGTAACGTGGTATGATTCCCAAACCGGTCAATTCAGATATAAGGATAAATGTGAAACTTGTGGGCAAGTAGCGAGCAGTGAACATAGCGGCGGATTATTTGTCGGAGAGGGATCGTCCTATAATGCCGGATTTACTTGCACCAATTCTGATTGCAGTATGTGTGGAAAGCCTCAGCGTGCTATCATTAGTTGCAGTACAAGCGGTGAATGGATTGAGGTTGACGACTGAAAAGAGCATATAAACAGAAAAACAGCTGTGACTTTTTCACGGCTGTTTTTTGCTTTGGGATAGCACTTGATATTATGCACCGAATATGGAACATAGCTTTCTGTATAATAAGTTCAAAGAGAATGACAAAGTATTCAAAGGTGGTTAATAATGAGCAAGAAGCACGAACCTGATAATTTTGAGCAGATGTCCATCTTCGGAATAATGAATCTGTTAGACAACACGGAAAACACATTAAGTTCAGATGATATATCAAAGATTATTGATAAGTTATCCGATGCAAAACGAAAAAAAGAATCCATCGAAGCTAAGAAGAGACGGCAAGAAGAACGTGAGAGAAGAGAAAGAGAAGCTCGTGAAGCAAAGGAACGTAAGGAAGCCCATATCAGAGAAGTTACAAGCATGGACCTTCCGCTCGACTGGGAAAATGTGTTCAATCAGGATGTAAGGACAAAGGGAGTTCACGCTGATAGCATTTCCGATGGCCTTATGTACAGTCTGTCTGATCTCGGACGGGTTGATATTGAATATATTTCTTCAATAACAGGAGAGGACTACAAGACAATTATCTGTACGCTGAAAGGCTCTATTTATCAGAACCCGGAAACCTGGGGCGAGTGCTTCTATAAAGGCTGGGAAACCTCTGAGGAATATCTGTCCGGCAACATGATAAGAAAATGGAAGGCAGCTAAAGAAGCCAATAAAGAATACAACGGATATTTTGCTGAAAATATAAAGGCGATTGAAAAAGTCATTCCCCCGACCGTAGCGGCAAATGATATTTATATTACGCTTGGTTCTCCGTGGGTTCCTGCAGATATCATTGACGATTTTATTCTTCATCTGTTCGGAGATCCGTTCAAATACGACCGGAGTCGTTACAATCAAGCTGTAATAGATAGAATGATGGAATCGTGGAAAACGATACATGATGAAATCACCGGAACATGGGAAATACCTTGTAAATCAAGATATAATCACAGTGTCAGTGTCAGCAATACTTATGGAACTGACAAACTGGAAGCGCTCTATATCCTTGAAAAGACACTGAACATGCAAACCATTGCCGTTAAGGACAAAATCTGCTGCGCCGCCAACGCTTCCGGCGTAAAGCGTGTTATCAATAAAGCAGAAACGGCAGCGGCAATTGAAAAGCAGCAGAAACTCATAAAAGAATTTCAAAAATGGGTTTGGGAGGATGACGCAAGAAAAGAAAGACTTGAAAGGATTTTTGAGAACAATTTCAGTTGTATTCGCAGAAGAATTTTTGACGGATCGTTTTTGCGGTTTCCTGATATGTCTGCGCAGATAAACCTTTATCCCTACCAAAAGGATGCGGTGGCACGCATCATCTTTACGCCGAACACGCTTCTTGCTCACGACGTCGGTGCCGGAAAAACCTACGTTATGATCGCTGCTGCAATGGAAATGCGCCGTATGGGGTTGTCTGAAAAGAATATGTTTGTCGTTCCTAATAACATAGTCGGTCAATGGAAGAATATTTTCCGTGAAATGTATCCAAGTGCTGATATTCTTTGTGTCGACCCGAAAAGTTTTGCACCCTCAAAAAGAGAAAGTGTTCTCGAAAAAATACGAGACAATGACTTCGATGGTATTATTATAGCGTACAGTTGCTTTGAGCAGATTCCGTTATCAAAAGGATATTATCAAAACCTGCTTATTGATGAGCAGAAACATATTGCAGAAATAGCGGGCAAAAAGAACAAAGCCACATCTCGTTTGAAGAAAAAGCAAGAGGCGGTTTCAAAAGCTTTATCCGAACTTTCCGTTGCAATGGATGATTTGTATAACGGCGTGTATTTAGATGATTTGGGAATAACAAGACTCTTTGTGGATGAGGCACACAATTTTAAAAACGTTCCGCTTGAAACAAAGACGAACAACGTTCTCGGTATTAACAGCACCGGATCTAAAAGATGTCAGGATATGATGGACAAGGTACATATGATTCAGAAAAAGAACGACGGAAAAGGTGTTGTACTTGCAACCGGCACACCTATTACCAATTCAATTACCGATGCGTATATCACGCAACGCTACCTTCAGAGCGGTGAACTCGGTATGCTCGATCTTCAAAGCTTTGACAGCTGGATAGGAATGTTTGCCGAGAGAGTTACGGAATTTGAGGTCGACGTTGATACGAGTACATACAGGCTTGCAACACGTTTTGCCAAATTCCATAACCTCCCCGAATTAACGTCTCTTCTCTCGTCCGTTGCCGATTTTCATCAGGTTGATGAATCTGCAGGCATACCGGCGTTTGACGGATATAGCGATGCGCTCGTGTCAAAAACACCTGCGTTCGCCGCATATCTTGCAGATATCTCTACAAGAGCGGACAACGTCAGGAAAGGACGTATAAGCAGGAAAGACGATAATATGTTGAAAATCACGACAGACGGACGAAAGGCGGCTCTGGATTTAAGACTTGTAGATCCTAAGGCGTCATTCACATATCAGTCAAAGGTGGCTCGCTGTTCAGAAAACGTTGCGGATATTTATTTCAAAACTTCGGCTGATAAGAGCACACAGATCATTTTCTGCGATACTTCAACTCCGAAAGCCGGTTTTAACATTTACACCGAACTCAAAGACAGACTGGTATTACACGGAGTGCCGGAGAGCAAAATCGCTTTCGTTCACGATGCAGAAACCGAGACGAAGAGATCTCTGTTGTTTGCGAAAGTCAGGAGCGGGGATATCCGAATCCTTATCGGTTCAACCTACAAGCTCGGTCTTGGTGTGAACGTTCAGGAAAGACTGATTGCTCTTCACCATATTGATGTTCCGTGGAGACCGGCAGATATGACACAGCGTGAAGGAAGGATTCTTCGCCGAGGCAATACAAACAGCAAAGTATATATCTATCGTTACATCACAGAGGGTAGTTTTGATGCGTACTCCTGGCAGCTTCTCGAAACAAAACAACGCTTTATATCCGAGCTGCTGTCCGGCTCTTTAACAGAACGAAGCGGCACGGATATTGCGGATACCGTCTTGGATTACGCAGAGGTCAAAGCTCTTGCTGTCGGTAATCCTTTGGTCAAACAGCGTGTCGAAGCCGCCAATGAGCTGACAAGATATATGGCTCTGCAGAGCAAACTGGTTGAATCAAGGATAAGACTTGAAAAAGAGCTTCTTGAAATGCCGGGGCAGATACACAATCAAATCGACTTGATAGAATACTGCAAACAGGATCTTGCTTTCTATACAGAATGGAGAAAGATCAATCCTCCGGTTGAGGATAGCAAGCTGAAAAAGGAAGAAGCGGAAAAGCGTAAAACACTCCGTGAGCTTATCGGTACTGCGATAAGGAAACACGTTCTGGAAACCAAAGAGAAAACACTTATATCATATCGTGGATTTGACATTGTACTTCCCGCCAATATGACGCTTGAAAAGCCTTATGTGTGGTTGAAAAAGAGTGGGAAATACTACGTTGAACTCGGAGATACGGATATAGGAAACCTTATCAGGATTGATAATTATCTCGACTCTCTCGGAGATCATCTCAGTAAACTGATGCTGAATCTCGAAAAGCTCCGGGAAAAAGAGAAAGATATTCGATTTGAACTGTCAAAAGGCGAAAGTTATATCAATCAAATCGAAACATACAAGAATAAAGTCAAAAACCTTGATAAAAAATTAGGAGTATATAAGAAATGAACGATATTAAAATGACAAATATCCCTTCTATGGCAGTAGATAAAATGGTGAATCAGCTGAGCGAGGCATACAGCACTGTTATAAACAACGGGCTTCCGATCAGAACAATGCCTTCCGTTATGCTTTGGGGACCTCCCGGTGTCGGTAAATCGCAGGCAGTTCGTGAGATTGCAAATGAAATTGGCGTGAGAACCGGCAAAAGTGTCAATGTGACCGATGTAAGACTCCTTCTGTTCAATCCGATTGATTTACGAGGAATACCCACGGCAAATGCGGATAAAACACTTGCGATATGGCTTAAGCCGCAGATATTTCAGATGGACGCAAGTGATGATATTGTCAATATTCTGTTTCTTGATGAAATCTCCGCAGCTCCTCAGTCTGTTCAGGCGGCAGCCTATCAGATAACACTCGACCGTGTTGTAGGAGAACACAAGCTTCCTGAAAACTGTATCGTTATCGCCGCCGGTAACAGAACGACAGATAAATCAGTGGCGTTCAAAATGCCTAAAGCACTTGCAAACCGTTTGATGCACATCGAAGTTGAAGGCAGCTTCAAGTCGTGGAAAGAATGGGCTGTAACATACGGCATCAATGACAAAGTGGTAGGATTCCTTTCTTTCAGACCAAACTATCTTATGGGATTCGATTCGGGAAGTGAAGACCTTGCGTTTCCCACGCCGCGTGCCTGGGAGATGGTCAGCAACATTCTTAACGGCATCAGTGACAACATTGACGATATGTATTCGTTAATAGCGGGGATCGTCGGCTCCGGTGTTGCGGTTGAATTCAGGACATGGGCAAAGGTGTATAAGGATTTGCCGTCGATTGAAGAAATATTCGACGGTAAAATGCCTTCCATGCCGAAAAACACAGATGCAATGTATGCTTTAACCGCCTCTATGACCTGTTATGCCCGTACTCATAAAAACGAACTGAGCCGAATTGCCAACTCAATTCGTTATGCGGATAAAATGCCTCCTGATTTCAGCGCAGTTCTCCTGAAAGATTATATGCACATTGAAAAAGATTTCAAGCAAACACTTATGGCCATTCCGGAATTCAGTAAATGGCTGCAGACAAAAGGAGTCTTGATGAATGGTTCTGTCAGATGAAAAGAAAAAAGAATATGTGAAGCGACTTTTAATGTCTCGTATGCGCCTGCTCATAAACAATGGCTTCTACGGCTTGCTGTTAATGCACATGTTTTATTCGATTGATGAAAACTGTGAGACAGCAGCCACAGACGGTCACCGGATATTTTTCGGACCGAAGTTTCTGGACGAACTCAGTGATTCGGAACTTGATTTCATTATGATGCACGAGATACTTCATGTCGTTTTGCAACACTGTATGCGTCAGGGGGATTGTGATAACGAACAATTCAACATTGCCTGTGATATCGTTGTCAATTCAAACATTCTGTTGTCAAATAACATGAACAGAAACTCGATCAAGCTGAAAAAATACGGAGAATCCATGCACATAGCTCCCGATGGGAAAGAGGGATATGAGTACACTGCAGAACAGGTTTATGCGATGCTTCCTCCGCCTCCCAAAAACAGAAAACCAAAACCTGCTTTAACCGGAACTCAGGGCGGGGCAGGAGATGATGACGAAAAAGAAAACCCAAAAGGCAGCCCTCCGGGACAAGCAAAGCAAATACAAGGCAAAAAAACAGATGCACCGCCAGTTTGGGATGATCACTCCCGGTGGGGTGAATATGAGGAAGATGACACTCTCCGAGATGTGTGGGTCAAACGTTTTGAAGATGCTTGCGAAGCAATATCAATACTTGATCCGTCTAATCAAAGAGGGATCCTTCCTTTGTTTGCCGAACGTTTACTCAAAGAATTGCGCAAGCCTCAAACGGATTGGCGAACGATACTGAATGATTTTATTCAGGAAGAAGTTGTTGATTATTCGTTTACTCCGCCGGATAGACGCTTTGATGAAAGTTCGTTCTTTCTGCCGGATTTCAATGACAAAGACGTTCTTGCTAAGGATATCCTTTTCATGATTGATACATCCGGTAGTATGTCGGACGATATGATAACTGCCGCTTATTCCGAGGTTAAAGGCGCTATCGATCAATTCGGCGGAAAACTGGAAGGTTGGCTCGGTTTCTTTGATGCGGCAATTATTGAGCCGAAACGGTTTACGTCACTGGATGAATTCAAGATAATAAAACCTGCAGGCGGCGGCGGAACCGACTTTCAGATTATCTTGGAATATGTTCATAAACACATGCAGGATAAGCTTCCGACAAGTATCATTATTCTGACAGACGGATATGCACCGTTTCCGGAGGAAGAACTTGCGGGTGGAATCCCGGTCTTATGGTTGCTGAATAATAAAAACGTGGATCCCCCTTGGGGAAAAATTGCACGAATAGTAGTATGAAGGAGTCTTCGGACTCTTTCATACTGTCAATAAACCCACGCACCGCAAAAATGCAGATAAATCATCTGACACAAAATTAAAATCGGATAAGTAAAAGAATTTCACACAGCCGTAAAATCCGGCTCTGTTTTGCTATGTACCAAATAAGGTACATAGATAAGATTATAATTATAATGAAAAATAAAGAGAGGAAGATTTTAATGAAATTATCATCTGCCGAAGGTGCAAAGCTGCTTAAGAAGCTTAAATCCGAATACGATGCGCTCAAATCAAAGGAAAGTATTTCAAGCACATTTTTAGCAAGTGTCGGAGAAAATCCTGAATCGGTCAGACCAAAATACGATTATAAGGAAGCAAAAGCCGAACTTGACAGCTTAGCTCTTAAAATCCGAAAATTAAAACACGCCATCAATCTTTTCAACACGACAACTGTTATTCCCGGATACGACATCACGATTGACGAGATGCTTGTATTTATCCCTCAGCTATCGGCTAAAAAGCAAAAGCTATCTGAAATGGCATCAAGATTACCGAAAGCCCGTGAAGAACAAGGACACGGCAGAGCAAGTAATATTATCGACTATCGCTATGTAAATTACGACATCGACGAAGTAACAAAAGACCTGCTTGCCGTAACGGATGAATTATCCGACGCACAGCTTGCACTTGATTTGATCAATCACTCCGCAACATTTGAGATGGAGCTTTAAGCATTCTCCGATGGTAAGATCCAACTGAATAATTTATACGGAATATGGACGGTTTAATGATTATTTGTTCTTGATTTATTGCCTTGTTATTTTGATTTTGTTCATGTATAATGTTAAAGACTGCGAAAAAACAAACGATTGGATTTTGCCATAAAAACTTTTATCCCGGCAAGACTAAAGTACGGTTATAGGTCTTGCTTTATGCTGATAATTTATACGGTTTCGGAATAATTACACAGATTAAGCGACAGTCTTAATCTAAAAACTCTGAAATACGGTATTCAATAAGTGAGGCTTAAATGATATATGTAACTTCCGATTTACACGGACTTGAAATCACAAAGTTAAAAGCGCTTCTTAAAAAAGCGTGTTTTAACGAAAACGATAGGTTATTTGTTTTGGGCGATGTGATCGACCGCCAAAATGACGGTGGCGTTGCAATTTTAAGATGGTTATCGGAACAACCGAATGCACGGCTGATTTTAGGAAATCACGAGGCGATGCTTTTATCCTGTGAATTTGTATTTAACGAAATTACGAAGGAAAGTATCAAGCATTTTGACAAAGAGCAAACGGAACTTCTGAATAACTATATGTTAAACGGAGGCGACGTTACCTTAGAAGCATTAAGAAGACTCCAAAACGAATCACCGGAAACGCTTCGTAATATTATCGGTTATCTGAAAGAAGCACCGCTTTACAAAACTGTGACCGTCGGAGGAAAGAATTTTCTGCTTTGTCATTCCGGACTCGATAATTTTTCGCCCGAAAGAAGCCCGGCAGATTATACCGCCGATGAGCTGATCTGGGCTTGGCCGGAACTTACCGACCGCTATTTTGACGATTGCATTACCGTTTTCGGCCATACACCGACAAAAAGCTACGGTAAAAAATACAATGGCAAAATCCTTAAAACAGATACCTGGATAGATGTTGATGTAGGTGTGCCTTATGGAAATAATCCATGCCTTTTGCGACTTGATGACCTGAAAGAATTTTACCTGTAAAATTCAGCTTTCGTTGCTTTATATTTATCCTGCGACATCTGATTGACTTAACTACAGAAACCCGCTATAATTAAATGTAGCAGATTTCAGAAATTACAGTTCCTTTGGGATTGCCCGTTTTCTGAAACAGCGGACAAACAAACCATCCTTTGAGGAGAAAAACTGTAGTGATAGTGAAATTTTATGACAGAATAGATGATAACTTACTGAAATTTGCGGTTATTATTGCAAAGACGGATAATAAGTGGGTATTCTGTAAGCACAAAGAAAGGGATACCTTTGAATTACCGGGTGGGCACAGGGAACACGATGAGCTGATTCTTGATACAGCTAAAAGAGAACTGTACGAAGAAACAGGTGCAATAGAATTCAAAATAAAACCCGTTTGTGTATATTCGGTTACCGGTACAAACAGAGTAAACCGTACCGGCGAAGAAACATTCGGAATGTTGTATTTTGCTGTAATAACCGGGTTTGAAAAGGATTTACACAGTGAGATTGAGAAGATACTTATACTTGATGAACTTCCGACAGAATGGACATATCCGTTAATTCAGCCTGAACTTATAAAAGAGGCAGAGCGCAGAGGATATATAAAGCCTTTAAGAAAAATCAAGCAGGAGGACTTCCAATGAACGAAAATTTTACTGTCAGAAAAGCGACCGAAAACGATATAAGCCTTATAGAAAACCTGATAAAAGGTCTTGCCGCATACGAAAAAAGACCGCAGGATATGACCGCCGCACAGGAGGATCTGCGTTATCTTCTCTTTGAAAAGAACATAGCTACTGCGCTTATCGCCAAACTCGGCGGCGAGCCGGTCGGATATGCTATTTATTACCCCGTGTTCGCCTCGTTTGCGGCAAAGGCAGGAGTGCATCTTGAAGATCTGTTTTTAAAGCCGGAAAAACGCAGGAACGGACTTGGAACAAAGTTCTTTTCAGAAGTAGAGAAATTTGTAAAGCAGGACGGATTTTCATATATAGAGTGGAGTTGCCTTGACTGGAACGAGCCTGCAATCAATTTTTACAATAAGATCGGTGCTAAAGAGGAATACGGAAGAAGATATTTTTCTTACAGCTTATAACAAACAGGAGCGGTTGCAATGCTGCCGGAAATGAAGCTCCGCCTTTACGGCGGGGCAATTATTTTTTATCCGTGCATTTTGCGTAAAATCATCTTGAAACTTGCCGTAAGTTATGATAAAATCAACTTAACAGTACGGCAGACCGGATTTCAAGGAGTAATTTATGGAAAGATACAAGGATGAACAATTATCGGCTTACGAGAGAGCGGCGGCGCTTGCCGATACGCTGAGTACGGAGGAACAGGCACAGCAGCTGAAATATGACGCACCTGCCATAGAAAAGGCAGGGCTTCCGTCTTACAACTGGTGGAACGAGGGGCTTCACGGCGTGGCAAGAGCAGGAACGGCTACGGTTTTTCCGCAGGCTATCGCACTTGCGGCGGCTTTCGACAAGGATATGATGTATCGTGTCGGCGATGTGGTTTCCACAGAGGCAAGGGCAATGTACAACAGCGCCGCAAAACACGGCGATACCGACATATATAAAGGCCTTACATTATGGGCGCCGAATATAAATATATTCCGTGACCCACGCTGGGGCAGAGGGCATGAAACCTACGGCGAGGATCCGTACCTGACTTCAAGGCTCGGCGTGAACTTCGTAAAAGGCATACAGGGAGAAGAAAAATACCTAAGAGCCGCCGCCTGCGCAAAGCATTTTGCGGTACACAGCGGTCCCGAGTCGCTTCGCCACGAGTTTGACGCAAGGGTAAGCGAGAAGGATATGGAAGAAACCTATCTGCCTGCATTTAAAGCGCTTGTAAAAGAGGGCAGGGTCGAAGGCGTTATGGGCGCATACAACAGGGTGAACGGCGAGCCTTCGTGTGCTTCTGAAAAGCTGATGGGAAAACTGCGTGAATGGGGCTTCGACGGTTATTTTGTGTCGGATTGCTGGGCTATAAGGGATTTTCATACAGCCCACAAAATCACCGACACAGCACCGCAGTCTGCGGCAATGGCGTTGAAGGCAGGCTGTGACGTTAACTGCGGAAACACATATCTGCATATTCTGGCGGCACTTGAAGAAGGGCTTATAACAAAGCAGGATATACGCACCGCCTGTATTCACGCATTACGGACAAGAATAAGGCTCGGACAGCTTGACGATAACGAGTTTGACGATCTGCCGTTTGATATTATCGCCTGTGACGGCAATAAAGCGTTATCGCTTGAAGCGGCGGAGAAATCAATGGTGCTTTTGCATAATGACGGCATACTTCCGCTTGACAAAAGCAGAATAAGCTCGATAGCCGTAATAGGACCGAATGCGGACAGCCGTGCGGCACTGCTCGGAAACTATAACGGTACGCCCGACAGAAGCATTACATTCCTTGAGGGGATACAGGACGCATTTGACGGCAGGGTATATTATGCGGAGGGCTGTCAGCTTTTCCGTGACAGAACGCAGGGTCTTGCACTGCCCGGCGACAGATATGCCGAAGCGGTTGCGGCGTGCGAGGCGGCGGATGTCACTGTTGTATGCGTGGGACTTGACGCTACTCTTGAGGGCGAGGAGGGCGACACAGGAAATGAGTTTGCATCGGGGGATAAGCCGAATCTCAGATTGCCTGAGGTTCAGCGTGTTCTTCTGCAGAAGCTGAAAGACACGGGAAAGCCGCTTATAATAGTTCTTGCGGCAGGAAGCAGTGTGAATACCGAATGCGAGGGGAACGCCCTTATAAATGCGTGGTATCCGGGTCAGTACGGCGGAAAGGCGCTTGCGGAGATACTTTTCGGTGAGGTTTCACCGTCCGGCAAGCTCCCGGTCACTTTCTATAAATCGGCGGATATGTTACCCGATTTCACCGACTATTCAATGAAGAACAGGACATATCGCTTCTGTGACGATGAAAGCAACGTGCTTTATCCTTTCGGCTACGGACTTACCTATTCGCACTTTGAATGCGGCGATATTTCGTACAAGGACAATACGCTGACTGTTAATGTTACCAATACGGGAAGCAGAAGTGCGGAGGACGTTCTGCAGGTCTATATAAAGAGCGAAAACGGGGCGAAAAATCACAGCCTTTGCGCATTTGAGCGTGTTTCTCTGTTTGACGGGGAAAGCAGGACGATAAACGTCAATATTCCCGAAAGTGCGTTTGAAACGGTTGACGATAACGGCGTAAGAGCGGTAAGAAGCGGCAGATATACGCTGTACGCAGGCTTCACACAGCCGACCGAACTCAGCGAGAAGCTGTACGGCGGAAGGTGCGTATCGGTCGAAGTAAGCATATAAAATAATGACGGCGGAAAAACTTTTGCTTTTCCGCCGTAGACTGTCGAAAAACCTATATAATTCTTAAAAAAGGGGTTTGGGGCGTAGCCCCAAGCGGGGTGAGGGCGGCAGCCCCATATTCAGCCCCTTTCCGGGGGGAAAGGGGTTTGGGGATAGGGGTTGAGGATAAGCACTTTTGTTTAAAAAACATACTTTTTCTACAAACTGCGGCGGAAGAGCTTTTGCTTTTCCGCCGTATTTCAATATCTGAATCCTCCGATGAACGAAAGTGTTTGTGCGGCTGTCTGCGAGCCTTTACTCATAGCCGTTTCTATATTCCTGTCGGCAAGATAGCTTGCTATAAAGCCTGCCTGATAGCTGTCGCCGCAACCGGTGGTATCTGTTACTTCGGACACCTTAGCGGCGGCACAATGATAAGCCGTGCCTTTTGAAAAAGCTGTACTTCCGTTTTCTCCGAGCGTTACGATAAAGACCGTGTCGGGATATTTTGCGGAAAGCAGTTTCGCTTTTTCAAGCGTAGGTTCATCTCCGCTTATAAACAAAAGCGATATGCAGTCAAGGTATTTTTCTATCGTGTCAAAATCCCTGCAAATATCAAAATCAACGCTCAGCGGAAAACGCTTTTCACGGCAGCAGTCAATTACATCGTTGAAATTCGGTCCTGAAAAGGTGGTATGCACCATATCCGACGAATGCAATAATTCCCTGTCAGACGCAGACAGGGCAAAGCTTGAGAACACTCCGCCGTTCCACGAATCGTCTTTATAATAACGGTCGCCGTCCGGGGTAAGGTAGGTGCGGTTCGAGGCGGTATCTCCGTTTTCCGTTCTGATATGGGTTTTGTCGATTTTGAAATCTTTTATGCTGTCAAGGACGGTTTTACCGTAGCTGTCATTTCCCACAGCGCCGATTATATAAACCTTCGCATCTGTAAGCCGTGATATTGTTGCGGCGAAATTAAGCGATTCGCCTCCGGGCATTATCGTATTGTCGAATATGTCAACGCACATACAGGTAAGAGTTGTTATTATCATAATGATCGCTCCTTGTCGGTTATGATTATATAATACCGTTAAATCGGTTTGCCGTCAAGTATTTATAAGAAATTTTCAGATTTTACTTGACAAAGCGGCTCTCTTTGTGTATAATATATCAGGTGGCTGTAAACCAAAACAGCATTACACCGCTTGAAACGGCACAACAAAAAGGTTTGCGGGATTTACGGCTTGTAAGCCGGCAGTGAATCGCTTAAGTCTGTATGACTGTTAACGTGAATACGGACGGACAAAGGAGCATACGAAGGACGCAAGAAAATCGGAGCGTGGGTAAGTCTGTATGACTGTTAGCAGAAATACGGACGGACAAAGGAGCGGCAAAATGTCAAAGAATATCGAAAACGCAATACTGCTCGATACCTACGGCAGTATGCTTACCGAAAAGCAATATGATACGCTCAGCCTTTACTATGATGAGGATCTGTCGCTTTCCGAGATTGCCGAGAATATGGGTATCACAAGACAGGGCGTTCACAAGTGCATACGCACAGCGGAGGAATATCTCACTCAGCTTGAGGAAACACTCGGCTTTGCGCAAAAGTACCGCAATGTCTGCGATTTATGCGACAAGCTGACAGTTCTTACAGATGAGAATGTCGGCAGTGCCGATGAAAAAGAGAAAATGAAATCTCTTATAGAAGATATAAAGAATGCAATATAAAGAGGAGGTTGGCTGATGGCATTTGAAGGACTTTCGGACAAGCTCGGAAAAGTATTCAGCAAGCTGAAAAATCACGGTAAGCTGAATGAAAAAGATGTAAAGGAAGCTATGCGTGAGGTCAAGATGGCATTGCTTGAAGCGGATGTCAGCTTCCCTGTAGTAAAGGACTTCGTTGCAAAGGTAAGTGAACGTGCTGTAGGCAGTGAGGTAATGAACAGCCTTACTCCCGCACAGCAGGTAATAGATATAGTACATGATGAGCTGATACAGCTTATGGGTACGGATACGGCAAGGATCAATTTTCCCTCTAAGCCTCCGTGCGTTATTATGATGTGCGGTCTGCAGGGTGCAGGTAAAACAACGCATACCGCAAAGCTCGCAAAGTATCTTAAAAAGCAGAACAGAAGACCGCTTTTAGTAGCCTGCGATATTTACCGTCCTGCCGCTATCGATCAGTTGAAGGTAGTCGGCGCTTCGGTTGACGCTCATGTATTTGAGATGGGACAGACAAATCCCGTGAAGATAGCGAAAGAGTCGATAAAATACGCAAAGGACAACGGCTTTGACGTTGTTATCCTTGATACCGCAGGCCGTCTGCATATAGATGAAGACCTGATGAACGAGCTTAAAGACATAAAGGCTGAGGTTCAGCCGAATGAGATATTGCTCGTTGTTGACTCTATGACCGGTCAGGATGCTGTAAACGTTGCAAAATCGTTCAACGATATGCTTGACATTACAGGCGTTATTCTTACAAAGCTGGACGGCGATACACGAGGCGGTGCGGCTCTGTCGGTTCTCTCGGTTACAGGCAAGCCGATAAAGTTTGCAGGTGTCGGTGAGAAGACAGACGACCTTGAGCAGTTCCACCCCAACCGTATGGCTGACAGAATACTCGGTATGGGCGATGTGCTTTCACTCATCGAAAAGGCTAAGATAAATGTTGATGAGAAGGAGCAGGAAAAGCTGGCAAAGCGTCTGCAGGAAAACAAGTTCGATATGAACGACCTGTATGCACAGTTTGAACAGATCGAGAAGATGGGCAGCATCTCATCTCTTATAAAGATGATTCCCGGTGTTGCGGGAAAGGTCAAGGAAGAAGATATAGACGAGCGCAGAATGTATCGCACAAAGGCTATTATCTCCTCAATGACGAAAAAAGAGCGTGAAAAGCCATCTATCATTGACGCTAAGCGTAAGCGCAGAATTGCGGCGGGCAGCGGCACAAAGGTCGAAGATGTAAATCAGCTTCTCAAGCAGTTTGACGGTATGCAGAAGATGATGAAGCAGATGGGACTTAAGGGCGGCAAAAAACGCAAGTTTCCGAAGTTCCCCATGGGCGGAATGGGTGGAATGAACGGTATGGGCGGTTTCCCGATGTAAGCCGTTCAGGATTACAGGTAATTCATAGTGGTTGACAATTAATGCTTGACAATACACTTTGATTATAAAAACTAAAACTTAAATTTTTTATGAGGTGAACAAAATGGTAAAGATCAGATTAAGACGTATGGGCGCTAAGAAGGCTCCTTTCTACAGAGTTGTAGTTGCAGATTCACGTTACCCCAGAGACGGACGTTTCATTGAGGAAATCGGTTACTACGATCCTACAAAGGAACCCTCTGTTGTATCTATCGACAAGGAAAAGGCTGACAAGTGGCTCGCTAACGGCGCTCAGCCCACAGATACAGTTAAGAAGCTCCTTAAGATTGCTGCTGAAAAGTAATCGCTGTTTCTGAAAGGAAAATAAAATGGAAAAATTGCTTATCGCTATGGTGGAAGACCTTGTAGATGACAAGTCCGCCATCCGGGTAACAGTTGACGAGCCTAAAGAGGACGGAACTGTTGTTTATCATCTGCACGTTGCTCCCGATGATATGGGACGTGTAATAGGCAAGCAGGGAAGAATAGCTAAGGCTATCCGTACCATTATGCGTGCAGGAGCAGTAAGATACAACCAGAAGGTTATGGTTGAGATCGACTGACGCACATCTGAATTGAACGTAAAACCCCGACTTTTGAAAGGTCGGGGTTTCGTTTATTAACGGAATGTTAACTTTACTGATTTTTGTTCCTGAGGATTATCCGCATTCGACAGTTTTCACAAAAAATCTATTCACTTCGGCAAACGGCAATTTATTTAATTGACTTTAATTAACAGATATTATATAATAAAATCGGATAATAGGATATTGTGGCGGAAAAAGCAATATCCAAAGACAGAATTTTAAACAGAACAGCATCATAATATTGATTATAAATCGGAGAATAATATGGAACATTTCGGAATTGAATATTGGCTATTTACGTTCTGTATGTATTGTATGGCAGGCTGGGTGCAGGAATCGACTATCGAGTCGCTGTATCACAGACGGCCGATAAACAGAGGCTTTCTCAGAGGTCCCTATATTCCTATATACGGTGTCGGCGGACTGCTCCTTCTGTTTATCTGTCATCCGTTCAGAGATAACGGATTTCAGGTTTTCTTTGTGGCTCTTATTGCCTGCACGGCGCTTGAATACTTCACGGGCTGGCTTATGGAAACTATGTTCGGTAAGCAGTTCTGGGATTACAGTATGTTCAGGATAACCTATAAAAACAGAATATCGCTGGTGTCCTCGCTTTTCTGGGGAGTAATGGGATTGTTCGTTACATACGTTGTTTCGGACATTACATTATATGTGCTTAACAATCTGCCGTATCGGTTTATATGTATTGCAGGTACGGTCATATCGCTGGTTATGGCGATTGATTTTCTCGGCACGGCAAGAAAGCAGATCGATGTCGATAAGCTGAGAAGCACATTCAGTATAAGCAACATAAGCACTCATATTATGCGCTTTGATGTGATTGCGTCACGCATTCCGGGCTTCAAAGCAAGAACCGGTGAAAAAAAAGAAGAGGATTCTGCCGAGTATAACGGCGATGATGAGAATGATGACAGATAAGAACACGTTTGTGCTTACAGACGATGACCGCAGATTTATAAAAACAGCAAGAAAGATACTTGCAAACGAAAAGGTACAGCAGATGAAGCAGTATGTTCAGCACGGCGACGTTTCCACCTATGAGCATTGCCTTATGGTCTGCCTGTATGCTTATATGTATGCAAAGAGGCTTAAGCTGAAGATAAATATCGAGGCGCTTGTAAAAGGTGCGCTTCTGCACGATTTCTTCCTTTATGACTGGCACGAGGGCGCATTCACAAGGGACGGTCTGCACGGATTTTCACATCCTGTGACCGCCGAACGCAATGCAAGGAACACATTTCCTCTGACGGTAAAAGAGCGAGGGATAATAATAAATCATATGTGGCCGCTGACGTTGACCAGACTTCCGAGAAGCAAGGAAGCGTGGCTGGTATGCTGGGCGGATAAGTATTGTTCGCTTAAAGAAACGTTGCTTAAAAAGCCGTATTGAAATGAATGTTAAAGCCTGCACGAACAAAAATCGTTCCGTGCAGGCTTGTGTTTTATACAATTTATTTCACAGTAAAATATTTCTGCGTGTGGCTCCGTTTGGATTTCGGTTCTGTCAGGGCAAGTGTACCGTCTTCGACCAGAGGGTCTACATAACGTTTTATACAATATGACACAGATGCCATTCCGAGATATTCGGCAATTTCCTTTTTTGATCTTGGGGTAACGCAGAAATCAAAACGCCAAGGATACATCCACCAATAGCATTGTTAAGCGAGGCTCCAAGGAACAATCCTGCAACTCCACACAAAATAGATACAACTGTTCTAAACTTGTTCATATTCGCCCTACATTAAATATCCTGATTCTTCTGCTTGTTACGCTTCTTGTTACACAACGAACCTAAGAGCATACCGATTGCAGAAATTATTGCACCGGCTACAATCATTCCCCAATCCGGTGCATTCAGCTTGTCAAAAGCAATGTTGTTTGCCATTTTAAATGTTCCGTATTCAGCCAGCATATACATCACTCCGAAGAAAAGGGTGAATGCCCATTTTCCTTTTTTCCAAAAGTCATTTTTGCCGATAACAATGGACACAACGAATGTAGTTACAGGAAGAATAATCCAAAGGAACATCAAACTATAACCCATAGCATCACTTCCGCTTGTAAAGAACCAGAACACAATCATGGCAATCGCCCATACAAGCATATAAGATAGGATGGTAATAATTTTGTTTCTGTTAGCGTTGCTTTTTACAACATTTGTACTTTCTTCGAGATAATCATAATAGGTCTTCATTTTTTGCTCTCCCTTCAATAAATAGTCAAGAGAGACTTCGTAGCAATCGCTCATTTTAATGACACTTATGATATCCGGATAGGATTTTTCATTTTCCCAATTTGAGATGGTCTGACGACTCACTCCCAATATTTCGGCAACCTGTTCCTGTGTCAGCTTCTTTTCAAGTCTGGCTGCCTTGATTTTACTTCCAATATCATGCTCCATGCCATGACACCTCCCTTGCACTTTTATTATAGGATAACCACCGCTTGTAGTCTACCAAACGGCTTTGACATCGCAGAAAATACGTGTCAAAATGCTTTTACATTTGCTTTTTTATTACTTCTTCGCCTTTTCCTCTAATTCAAGCAGATACCTGTCATAGTCCGCCATGAACAATCTGTCTTGAATAACACGATACTTCTCAAATTCTGTTTCAGCTTTGGACTTGGCAATCTCCGCTGTGATTTTTCCGGCATCCTGCAAAACTTCTCTGTCATCCGCCATCAGGAATAAATCCGGGCGTTTGCTCCAATCTTCCATCGTCACTGGGATATGTCGTTCTGCACGGTCTTCTAAATTGTAACATAAAAAATTAAAAAGTCAACGTTAATTATCAAAATAATATAAAATTATATATTAAAAATTAGTACCAAAAGTTAAAATCAAAGCCTGCACATTTCAATCTGTGCAGGCTTTTTTTCACATTTCGTCTATAACTTCCGCAATCTCCGGCTCGGTGATCTGCTTAGCGTAATCATTATCGCCAAAGCACATAACATCGCCGATTTCCTTCTGGAATACCATTCTGAGCTTGCCGTCACGGACCTTCTTATCCGTATACAGCTTTCTGACAAGTGCGGCTTTGTCAATGTAATCGGGAATTACAACGGGGAGTTTTGCACGTTCACACAGCTTTATTACACGGCTGACATTTTCGGGAGAAATATAACCGTACTTCTCACCGAGCTTCGCCTGTGCGATAAGCCCTATTGATACAGCCTCGCCGTGCAGCAGCTTGTAGTCGCTGACTGTTTCTATCGCTCTGCCGACAGTGTGACCGAGGTTAAGCACCTCACGCAGTCCTGATTCACGCTCGTCCTTCATTACAACTTTATACTTCACGGCGCAGTTATGCTCCGCTATATATTCGCAGGCGTCCTTATCGTTCACAAGTATCTTTTCGATGTTCTTTTCAAGATAATCGAACATTTCACTGTCTGCAAGGCAGGCGTGTTTTATTGTTTCGGCAAGTCCGCTTGAAAGTTGTCTTTCGGGCAGTGTTTTCCACGTTTCAATATCAAGATATACCTTTTCGGGCTGGTTGAACAGACCTATCAGGTTAGTAGCCAGAGGAGTATCGACCGCTGTCTTTCCTCCGACTGATGCGTCTGCGGCGGCAAGCAGAGTAGTGGCGTAATTGATAAAAGGTACGCCTCTGCCGAATGTACCTGCAACAAAGCCTGCAAGGTCGCTTACAACACCGCCTCCGACCGCAATTACACAGCAGTCACGGCGATAGCCCTTTTCAAGCATAGCGTCCTCGACAAACTCCTTCATCGCTCTGGTTTTCGACTTTTCTCCTTCGGGTATCACAAACATATCGGCACTGTAGCCCGCCGAAATGAGTTTTTCGTATATCCCCTTCGCATAAAGCGGCTCAACAATGCTGTCGGTCACAACGGCAAACTTCTTTATCCTGCCGCAAAGCCCGTTTTTAATATCGCTTATCAGCGTGTCTGAAAGACCTCTGCCGATTTCTATATCGTATGAGTCGTCTACTGTCTTTTTAAGTTCACAGAAAAATTTCATTGTTATTCCTCTAAGGTACCTTGTGTTCGCCTGATATTCTGTCACTTCTGAGCTGTCCGCAGGCGGCGGATAGCTCTGTGCCGAATTCTTTTCTTCGGGTAACGTTTATTCTGTTCTTTTTAAGCTCGTCATAAAATGCCGTGATGTTTTCCTCACTGCTCCTTTTAAACTCGCTGTCGGGGGACGGATTGTACGGTATAAGATTTACAAACAGCCGTGCATTTCCGATAAGTGCCGCTAACTGACGTGCGTTCTCTCTGCTGTCATTAATTCCGTCAAGCAGTATATATTCAAGCAGAACCTTGCGGTTTGTACGTTCAACATAGTATTTAGCCGATTCTACGACTTGTGAGATACTATACCTGCGGTTTACCGGCATAAGCCTGTTCCTTATCTCGTCATCCGGAGCGTGCAGGCTTACCGCAAGATTGCACGGCTCTTTTCGCTCTGCAAATAATTTCATCTTGTCGCACAGTCCGCAGGTCGATACGGTAATATGCTTTGTTCCTGTTTCGATCCCACCCGGAACAGTTACTATATCGAGAAAATCGCAAAGTGCGTCATAGTTGTCAAACGGCTCGCCTATACCCATCACGGTTATATTACTAATCGTTATATTCTGATGTTTTTCGACAGCGAGTATCTGACTTACCATTTCGCCGGCGGTAAGGTCACGCTGTTTTCTGAGCCTTCCGCTGCAACAGAATTTGCAGCCCATATTACATCCGCTCTGCGTTGAGATACAGATACTGTTGCCGAACTTCTGCCGCATCAGCACTGTTTCGACCCTGCATCCGTCCGATAACTCAAAAAGATACTTAGAAGTATCTACAGATTGTAATATTTCGTCGATTTTCAACTTTCCGAAGAAATATTTGTCGGATAGAAGTGCTTTTATATCGGCTGATGTAAGCGTCATTTCATCGAAATCTGCCGCTCTGCGCTTATATATGTCACGGAAAATGTTGACGCACTGAGTAGCCCTGAAGCCGTTTTCGGTCAGCAGCTTCTCCGCTTGTTCATAAGTCAGCGAATATATGTCCGTCATTGGCTGTCGCCTGTTTCGGCTTCTTCCGCAAGCGATTCCTGCTCGATGTCCTCGATTATTTCACGGATCTCCTCCACACCCTCGCCGTTCATAGCGGAAAACTCTATCATATGAATGTCCTCGGCACAGGGTATCTCGTTCATAAGCGATTCTCTGCGTGCGGCACGTTCCTTCTTTGACAGCTTATCGGCTTTCGTCAGCACAACAACAAACGGTATCTCGTTGTCGATAAGGAAGTTTATCATCATTACATCGTCCGCTGTGGGAGGATGTCTGAAATCGACAAGCTGGAACACGAGCGTCAGGTTTCTGTCATCGGCAAGGTAGCCCTCGACAAGCCCTGCCCACCGCTGTTTCTCGGATTTTGATACTTTAGCGTAGCCATAGCCCGGCAGATCCGCAAAATAGATATTGTCAACCGAATAGAAGTTGATAGTCACCGTTTTGCCCGGCATTGAGCTTACACGGGCAAGCGACTTTCTGTTCAGTATCTTGTTTATAAGGGAGGATTTTCCTACGTTGCTCCTGCCCGAAAAGGCGATCTCGGCTTTTTCCGATTTCGGAATCTGGCTGAAAAGCCCGTAGGACGTATAAAATTCTGCCTTGTTAAAATTCATGTTATATTTCCTTTACGGCATTCTTGCCCGGCTTTCTTGAAGCACGGGGCTTTGCTGACGGGAGCTTTTCATTGCTTTTCTTTGCGGCGGTAACATTCGGCTTTACAAGCGCTGTGTTAAGCACCGTGTCAATGTTTTCCGCAAGCACAAAGCTCATATTGCTCAGTATAACGTCATCAAGCTCCTTCATATCGGCCTTGTTCTCATCGGGTATTACAACCGTCTTGATACCGGCGGAATATGCCGCCATAGTCTTTTCACGCAGACCGCCTATCGGAAGCACCTTGCCGCGAAGCGTTATTTCGCCTGTCATCGCAACATCTCTGCGTACAGGGATACCCGACAGAGCGGATACCAGAGCGGTTGTCATAGTAACGCCGGCAGATGGTCCGTCCTTTGGAACAGCGCCCTCTGGAGCGTGAATATGAATGTCCTTGTTCTTATAGAAATCGGGGTCGATCTCATACTTGCGAGAGAGTGAGCGTGTAAGGCTGACCGCAATTTTAGCGGATTCCTTCATTACATCGCCCAGTGAGCCTGTAAGCTCGATCTTGCCCGTACCCTCCATTACAAGCACCTCAAGCGGTAAAAGAGTACCGCCGACAGAGGTCCACGCAAGACCGTTAACAGCACCGATCTCATCCTGCTTTGAAATAGTTTCGCCCGTATATTTTCTTGCACCGAGATAGCCTTCAATATCCTTAGCCTTGATATTGATTTTTTCGGCTTCGCCCGATGCGAGCTTTTTAAGCGTCATACGGCAGATTTTAGCTATGTTTCTTTCGAGCTTTCTTACACCTGCTTCTTTGGTGTAAAAGTCGATTATCGAGTATATCGCATCATTTGCAAAACGAACCTGCGGCTTTATGCCGTGCTTTTTAAGCTGTTTCGGAACAAGATGCTCCTTTGCGATATGGAACTTTTCTTCTCTTGTATAGCTGCCAAGTTCGATAACGTCCATTCTGTCGAGCAGGGGAGCGGGAATAGTATCAAGCGTGTTTGCGGTCGTGATGAAAAGCACATTGCTTAAATCTATCGGTATTTCAAGATAGTGATCCCTGAACGCTACATTCTGCTCGCTGTCAAGAACCTCAAGCATAGCGCTTGCAGGGTCGCCCTTATAGTCAGTACCCATCTTATCTATCTCATCGAACAGGATAACGGGGTTCATCGACTTTGCCTGCTTGAGCGCATTGACAATTCTGCCGGGCATCGCACCTATGTATGTCTTTCTGTGACCTCTTATATCAGCCTCGTCACGCACACCGCCGAGCGAAACTCTTGCATACTTTCTGCCGAGAGCGTTTGCGATCGATTTAGCAACAGAAGTCTTACCTACTCCGGGAGGGCCGACAAGACAGATTATCTGACCCTTCTTGTCTGCGTCCTTCCACTGATTGAGTGCAACTATTTCAAGTATACGTTCCTTGACCTTTTTCATGCCGTAGTGGTCGTGATCAAGCTGTTTTTCGGCTTTTGCAATATCCGTCTTACCGTGTGTGTAAGTATTCCACGGCATATCAAGCACTGTGTCGAGATATGTTCTGACAACAGCCGCCTCCTGCGAGCCGGGAGAAAGGTGCATCAGCTTTTCGCACTCTTTTATCAGCTTTTCTTCGGTATCCTCGTCAAAACCGCACTCTTCGATCCTGTCCATATATTCAAACGCTTCAGACTGCGGATCGTCAAATTCGCCGAGTTGACGGGAAATAGCCCTCATCTGCTCACGCAGGTAGAAATCACGCTGATTTTTATCGAGAGCCTCTCTTACCTCATCGTTTATATCCTGCTCAAGACGTACTATATCTACTTCTTTGGCAAGAAATTTCACAAGTAGCTCCGCACGTCTATGAAGGGAAAGGCAGGATAAAAGCGCCTGCTTATCCTCAACTCTTAAATATACGTTGAAAACTATCAGATCGATAAGTTTTGAAAGATCCTTTTCAGCGAGTATGCCTCTGTAAAGCTCAATGGGCATTCTGGGCGACATTTCGCTGTACTGCTTGAATTCTGTGTGGATAGTGCGGATAAAAGCCGTTTTTTCGGCGGCACTCAGTGTGTCACTGAGCGCAGGCATAGGAGTGATGTCCGATACAAGAAACGGATCCTCCTGAGATATGCCGCACAGCTTTGCCGTATAAAGACCCTGCACAAGCACACGTCTTGCGCCGTCGGGCGTGTTCAGCGTCTGTCTTATTTCGGCAACCACACCTGTTTTGTAAAGATTTTCTGCCGCAACCTCGTCAACGTCCTCGTCTATCTGTGTCACAAGGAATATTCTTCTGTCGTTGTGTTCTATCGCTTCTTCGACCGCATTTATCGACCGATCCCTCGCTATATCAAAGTGCAGTATCATACCCGGAAATATTACAAGTCCACGCAGTGCGAGCGCCGGCATAGTTATGTGTTGATTTTTCATATTAGTCTGTCCTTTCTTGTCGTTCTGTATAAATAAGTCGAAACATTTCTGTTGTTTACTACCCATATTATGCTGTTTTGTATTGCAAATGTCAATACATTATTATACTATATCCGTCGGAAATTTGCAAGTAGTAGCCGGCTGTAAATCAAAACCACGCGTTGAACGCGTGGTATGCACTTGCCCTTCAAGGGCATAATACCGGCTTGTGCCTGAAGGCACACTGAAAAGTCTGGCAACCGCATCTCATTTACAGCAGCCACTCAAG
>Ga0129316_1000289_pt1 | contig 31544 bp, 29 predicted proteins | sample Cm1ome_2_FD_94429 | JGI IMG/M metagenome (GOLD analysis project Ga0129316, IMG submission 94429) | Eastern black-and-white colobus group fecal microbial communities from Wisconsin, USA - Cm1022B metagenome | ecosystem: Host-associated > Mammals > Digestive system > Large intestine > Fecal...
GTTTTCACAGCTCACTTTCGATACCTTCCGGGCGGCTGGTAGCCGCCCCTACGAGGCTCAAAAGTTTCAAAATTCCTGGAATATCCATGAATTTTTGGGTATTTCAACTATTGATTCGCATTGTCAATTTGTATTACAGGCAGCAGAAGAAATTGCCCCGGCAGCAGAAAATCTGGGCCAGGTAGCACAAACACAGGCTGGCGCAGGGGCTGCCGCCCATGGTGAAGCCCCGGAAGTTCCCGGCATTTCTCCGGTATGCCTGGTCGCCGTGCTCGATGGCATCCAGAGCAGACAGATACTCCTGATTGTCCGGCTCCATGGACACTGCCCGCCGGATGTGTTCCAGTGCCGTCACCTGATTGCCCAGCCCCTGATTGGCCAGAGCGCTGAGGTAATACCATCTGGCGTTCCGGTCCGTACTGTTGTTCAGGGCGTTGACGGCCTCCTGATAGCGGCCGTAGCGGATATATTGGGCCGCCGAGCGCTGATAGCTGTCCTCTTCCGGCTCTCTTTGCCGGGTCTCATAATACCAACCCCCGCCGAAGGGGTTGTAGCCGCCGCCAAAGGGGTTTCCATAGCTGCCATAGGGATTTCCCTGTCCGCCGCTCTGTCTTTGATAGGTGGGGCCGGAATATTTCTCCGGATTCTTAATCCGGTCGTAAGCCTCGTTGACCTCCTGCATTTTCCGGGCAGCCTCCGCGTCGCCGGGGTTCAGGTCCGGGTGGTATTTCTTCGCCAGGCGGCGGTACGCCTGCTTCACTTCCTCATCAGAAGCCCCCGGCTCCAGGCCGAGTACCTTATAGGGATCCATCTTGACTGCCGCCCTCTTTCCTGTGTTTTTGCCGGTACTGGACCCAGACGCCGCTATAGAGAATGTTGTCCAGCAGCGCTTTATCCTGCACCAGGGGTAATTTTTCGTAAAAAGCCGTGCACCGGGCCATGGTCAGGGAAAAGACCTGCTCCCAGTCCGGCTGAGTCTCCAAAAGCAATGTGGGGTTGTAGCTGCCCTTTTTCCGGTCCTCCGGCGCATCCATCACCGCGTCCATCAGGTAAATAAACCTGCCCAGAGAAGCGCCCATCTCCCGCAGGGTGTCCGCCCAGATGTCCTCTTTCCAGGCAAACAACTCCCCCATGAGTTCCCCAAACAGTCCCGCAGGGATATCCGGGTTGGTGCATTTTTCCGCTTCCAGCGCGTTCAGAGCCTCCAGACAGCGTTTTAGCGTCCCGCACTGTCTGGGATATCCGGTTTCAATCTGCGCCGCATAGGGCTTCATGGCGTTCGCCAGAAGCCTGGCGGTGTGTTTTTTATCGTCCTGCCAGTCGTCCAGGCATTTGTAATAGGCCAGGGCGATGTTCATATCCGCCGTGTAAGTGATGACCTCGCTCCGGGTATATGGCCGGGCGCGGAGCGGATGGGTCAGGCAGCGGCCCGTGCGTCTGTCCTCCCGCGGCTCATAAAGGCTCAGCAGCGTCAGCGCCAGAAAGGCCATATCGTAGCGCAGGCCCAGGCGGCTGAGCTGGGAGGCTTCCTTTCCCATAGCCCGGCAGATGCCGCAATAAATCTCGCCATAGCGGTCCTTCTCCGGCTGAGAAAGCTCTGTTAAATTGGCGGTGATATAGCCGAACATGGTTCCGTTCCTTCCCCGCGGTACCTCTTCCCTGCCCGCTTCGCGAGCAAACAGGGAACAAAAACCGCAAAAACCACTTTTTTATTATTCAAAATACCGAAAATCTGTGAACAGGCCGTAACGAAAGCCAAAAGTTTTTGGAAATACGCCCGGGAAACGAGCGGCAAAACAGTCGCCTGCAAAACAAAGCCTCAACGGTCCTGCCCGTAGGGGGCGATGCCCACATCGCCCCGTCGGGTACGTCTCCGGAGCGGTCGGAAAAATGGACATGCCTATACCGTCAGCCCTCGGGCCGATGTGGGCATCGGCCCCTACGGTATTCCTCGTAAATTGATTCTGCACCGCTTTCCTTATCATCCGTCCCGGCGTTCCGCCGAGCCAGTTTCCCCCGAGACAGGCCCTTTCTTCCGGTAGCCGCTCAGCAGCTTGTTCAGCGCGGCTCCGTAGAACAGGATGCTGACACAGCAGTAGAGCCACAGCATACTGACCGCCACGGAGTACACGCTGCCGTAGATATTGGAGATTTTTGAAAAATGGGTCACATACACAGAGTATGCCCAGGAGAACACTGCCCACCCAACGGATGAGAATACAGCCCCCGGCAGGCTCTCCCAGAAGCCGTTGCGCCTGTTGGGCAGCACCATATAAATGGCGGTAAACAGCAGCACCTGGACCGCCAGCAGCAGGACGCTCCGCAGATCGATCAGGTCCACCAGAAACATGACCACCGGATTCTCGATGCCGTGGAGCAGGTTTGTCAGGGTGTTTCCGAACACATGAAGCACCAGCGTCAACACCAGCACGACCAGGAACAGCAGGGCATACACCACGCTGATGCCCCGGGTATGCACATAGCCCCGGTCCTCCTCTACGCCGTAGACCGCGTTCAGACCTTTGAGCAAACCATAGACCCCCTTGCTGGAGGACCACAGCAGCGTCAGCACGGACACCCCCGCCACAGCGGAGGAGGCGCTGCGGTAGGTACTGGAAATCAGCTCCTGCACACTGTCCATCAAAGCCTCCGGCAGCACATTTTCCAGCACTGCCGTCAGGTCGGCAACGGTCAGCGCCGTATAGCGCAAGGAGTTCAGCACCAGCAGCAGGGCCGGAAAGGCAGAGAGGATCAGGAAGTACGCCCCATAGGCCGCCCGGAAGGGAATATTCAGTTCCGCAATGACTCTGGCGGCACCGACGGTCTTCCCGATCAGCCCGCCCCGGGGCAGCTGCTTCATGAGGAGATTCTCCTTTCCGTTTGGCTTTCGCCTATAGGAATTGCGAACCGGCAGGGTATGCCGGTTCGCAATACAGGCGGGGTTATTCCGCGGAGATCATGTAATAGTACACGGGTTGTCCGCCATTGATAAGGTTGACTTCCGCCTTGGGGCAGATGTCGGCAAACAGGTCCGCGGCCTTCTGCGCGTGCTTCTCCTTGGTGTCCGCACCGTAGTAGATGGTGATAAACTCACGCTCTTCATCCCGGACGCGCTCAGCCAGGCCCTTCAGCAGAACGGTGATATCCTTGCTGGTGCCGAAGAGGGAACCGCCGACCATGGCCAGATAATCGCCTTCGTGGATGTCATAGCCGTCAAAGTCGGAATTCCGGGCGGCATAGGTGATCTGCATGGTCTCCACGCCGGAGAGCACCTCGGTCATGCCCTGGGTGTTTTCCTCAACGGTGCCCTCGGGGTTGAAGCTCAGCATGGCGGTAACGCCCTGAGGAACGGTCTTGCTGGGAATGACCACGACCTTCTTCTCGGTGAGGGCACCCACCTGCTCGGCAGCCATGATAATGTTCTTGTTGTTGGGCAGCACAAAAACGGTCTCCGCGGGAACCTTATTTACAGCCTCCAGAATGTCCTGGGTGCTGGGGTTCATGGTCTGGCCGCCGGAGATAATCTGGTCAACCCCCAGATTCATGAACACATCTGCCAGGCCCGCGCCCGCGCAGACGGACACCACGCCCAGAGGCTTCTCGGGGGCGGCAATCTTGGGGGCCTCAGGCTTCTTGTCCTGCTCGTGCAGCACCTTCTCGGTGTGCTGCAGACGCATGTTCTCCACCTTCACGGTGATAAAGTGGCCGTATTCAATGGCCTCGTGGAGAGCCTTTCCGGGGTCGTTGGTGTGGACATGGACCTTGATGATCTCGTCGTCGTCCACCAGCACCAGGCTGTCGCCCAGGCTGTTCAGAAAAGCGCGGAGCTTCTCGGGGTCGTTCTTGTTCTCCCGGCCGATGATGAACTCGGTGCAGTAGGTGAAGGTGATGTCCTCGGTCTTGAAGTCGGAGAAGTTCGCGGCCTCTCTGGTCGCACCCTCGGCGCCCTCTTCCGGAACCACCACGTCCTCACCCCGCAGGGCCAGCAGCATAGCCTCCAGCGCCAGAGTCCAGCCCTTGCCGCCGGCGTCCACTACCCCCGCCTTTTTCAGCACGGGATTCTGGTTCACGGTATCGGCCAGAGCAATTTTCGCCTCTTCCAGCGCGGCTGCCTGGACATACTCCACATCATTCTTTTCCTGGGCGGCGGCTGCGGCCTTGGCGGCGGCCAGACGGGAAACGGTTAAAATGGTACCCTCGGCGGGCTTCATAACAGCCTTATAGGCAGCGTCCACGCCCTCCTGCAGTGCCTGCGCCCACAGGATGCCGTCACAGGTCTCGTGGCCCTTCATGCCCCGCTTCAGGCCCTTGAAGAGCAGAGACAGAATGACGCCGGAGTTGCCCCGGGCCCCCCGCAATGTAGCGGAAGCAGCAGTCTTGGCCACGGCGTACAGATCCGCGCCCTCCATAGAGCGCAGATCGTTGGCGGCGGCGTGGATGGTCATGGACATATTGGTGCCCGTGTCGCCATCAGGCACGGGGAATACGTTGAGCTCGTTCAGATCCTGCTTGTGGATCTCAATCGAGGCGGCAGCGCTGAGGATCATTCTTCTCAGCTCAGAGCCAGTAATGGTCTGCAAAATGTTTACACCTCCGAAAATTAACCGATCATCATAGAATCGATATATACATTCACCGCACGGACCTTTGTGCCGGTGCACTTGGTCACTACATAGCGGACCTCGGAAATGATCGAGGTGCCAACGGCGGACAGATTGACGCCGTTGTCCACAATGATATGCAGATCAATGGAAATGGAATCATCGTCGTTAAAGGTCACGCGAACGCCCTTATCCACGGATTCCTTGCGCAGCAGATGATAGACGTCATCCTTCATGCTGCGGGCAGCCATGCCCTTTACGCCAAAGCAATTGGACGCGGCGGTGCCCACAATGCCGGTGTAAACGCCGGTAGAGACGTTGACGCTGCCGTTTTCATTTTCATGACGGATCATAGAGAGTCCTCCTTTTGAAGATAGGCTTCCCCTGGGGGAAGCTGTCGCGGCCCAAAGGGCCGTGACTGATGAGGGGCGGCTGGCAGGACCGACACTGAAGCAGCCTCGGCAGTCCTATTCTTAAGGCGAAGACTTCCCTGCAAAGTTTTCTCCTCAGTGTACCGCGTCCCGCCCCTCATCCGGCCCGCCTTTGGCGGTCCACCTTCCCCCAGGGGAAGGCTTGCGTTACACCATGCTCTCTTCCCAGCAGTCGGGAGCAGTCAGGCCCATCATCTTTACAATGGTGGGGGCTACGTTGGCAAGGCCGAAATGGCCGTCCTTGATGTGCCAAACGTGGTCCTTATCATAGATGATAAAGGGCACGGAGTTCAGGGAGTGGGCAGTACGTACAGAGGTCTTGCCCTTCTTGGTCTCTGTCATCTGGTCGGCATTGCCGTGGTCTGCGGTAACCAGGACAGTGTAGCCGTACTTGTCGGCGGCATCGATGATGGCCTTAACGCTCTTGTCCACGCACTCCATAGCGTAGACAACGGCATCATACACACCTGTGTGGCCCACCATATCGCCATTGGGGAAGTTGCAGCGCAGGAACTGGAACTTGTGGGACGCCATGTTCTCCACCATCTTCTCGGTGATCTCCCTGGACTTCATGGCAGGAGCCTGCTCAAAGGGCACCACGTCAGAGGGTACTTCCTCGTAGACCTCCAGATTCTCGTCCACCTTGCCGGAGCGGTTGCCGTTCCAGAAGTAGGTCACATGGCCGAATTTCTGGGTCTCGGACAGGGCATACTCGTGGATACCGGCCTTGCACAGGACCTCGGTCAGGGTGTTCTTGATCACGGGAGGCTGGACCAGATAGTCGGTGGGGATTTTCAGGTCGCCGTCATATTGCAGCATACCGGCAAAGAGAACGCCGGTGTAGCTGCCCCGGTCAAACTTGTCAAAGTCCTTCCGGTCAAAGGCCAGGGAAATCTCCTGGGCGCGGTCACCCCGGAAGTTGAACAGAATCACGCTGTCGCCGTTTTCGATTCTGGCAACGGGGGCGCCGTTCCGGGCCACCACAAAAGCAGGCAGGTCCTGGTCGATGCAGCCGGTTTCAGCCCGGTAGGTCTCAATGGCTTCCCTGGCGGAAGCGAACTGACGGCCCTGGCCCTCCACATGGGTGTGCCAGCCAGCCTCTACCATGGGCCAGTTGGCTTCGTAGCGGTCCATGGTGATCTTCATACGGCCGCCGCCGGAGGCGATGGCATAGTCGCAGCCCTCGGTGTTCAGCTCCTTGAGCACATCCTCCAGCTGCTGCACATAGTCCAGCGCGGAGGTGGCAGGCACATCACGGCCGTCCAGCAGGATGTGGCAGTAGACCCGCTTCGCGCCCTCCTTGTGGGCCTGGCGCAGCATGGCGATCAGGTGGGCGATGTTGGAATGAACATTGCCGTCGGACAGCAGGCCCAGAAAATGCAGGGCGTGGCCGGAAGCCGCGTTGGCCAGCAGCTTCTTCCAGGTGGCGGACTCATAAAGCGCGCCGGATTCGATGGATTCGGAAACCAGCTTGGCGCCCTGGGAATAGATCTGGCCGCAGCCCAGGGCATTGTGGCCCACTTCGCTGTTGCCCATGTCCTCATCGGTGGGCAGACCGACGGCGGTGCCGTGGGCCTTCAGATAGGTGTGGGGGCAGGTAGCCAGGAGGGTGTCCAGCGTAGGAGTATTGGCGTTCTTCACAGCGTCGCCGCTGCCGCCGTCGCCCTTGCCGACACCATCCATAATGACAAGTACAATGGGTTTTTCCATAAGTAGTACCTCCAATATCTATAACTGTAACATGGATGTGGATTGCTCTGATTTTTCAGAGTTTCCAAAGGTTTTCTAAAAATGGCGTCTTACCAGTCATATTATTTTACATCAGAAACAGGAAACTTACAACTCTTTTTTTATTTTTTCCGTTCCAACCAAAAAAACTCCCGGGTCCACCCGAAAATGGGTGATTATCCCGGAAGTTTTAAGTTTCTGTGAAGCCATAGGCTTCCCCTGGGGGAAGCTGTCACGGCCCCTTGGGCCGTGACTGATGAAGGGCGGGACGCAGAACCGATACGGAGAAACCTTCACAGTTAAGTTCTTGAAAACAGAGCATTTCTGCTTGGGCATTACCGCATTTGACGTTGTACCGCCCCTCATCCGTCAGGGCTCCGCCCTGCCACCTTCACCTTTTATGGTATAGCTGCCACTGGCAGCTATTTTAATTAGATTCGCTGCGCGACGCACCGCCCCAGGAGAAGGCTTTTACCTGCTGTACTTTCCCTTTTTCTTCTTCGGCCGGAAAATCAGGATCCCCAGGCCCACCAGAGACAGGGTAAAGCCCACCAGCGCCAGACCTACGCCGGAACCGGAGCGCTTCTCAGGCTCCGCGGTCTCCGTCGGCAGGGTGTAAGGGAAGGTGGTCGCCTCGGTTGTGGCCTCCGTTGTGGGAGCCGTCGTCGCTTCGGTGGTAGGTGCCGTCGTGGGCGCCGTGGTCGGGGCCGTCGTGGCCTCGGTGGCAGGAGCGGTGGTTGCCTCCGTCGTGGCTTCCGTGGTGGCCTTGGTTGTCTCCTCCTCAGGAGTATAGTGGTCCTTGCCGTCGGAATCCAGGAATTCGATGCGGCCGTGGAATGCCTCCTCCAGCTGCGCAATCAGATCCACGGACCATGGATTGTTCGCCGGATAGTAAATTTTCACATGGCTGTCCCACAGACAGTTCAGCTTGAAGGATGGGAAGGGACCATAGCAATGGATGGCCGTCAGGTTCCTGCAGCTGTACAGGCACTGCTCCCCAAAGATGCGGAAGGTGGAGGGCAGCGAGATGCTGGTCAGCCCGTCGCACTGGGCGAAGCTGTTGGCGCCCAGGGTATGCAAAGCGGAGCCAAAGTCTACGGAGGTAATGCCGTCGTAGTCCTTGAAAGCATAGCTGCCCACGGTGGTCACATTGCCGGAGAGGACCACCGTAGTGATCTGCTCCTTATAGGCTGCCCAGGGGGCCGCGCCCTCCTCGAAATCAGACATGGGGCCATTGCCGGAAACGGTCAGCGTACCGCCATCCAGAGACCAGGTAATTCCCTCCCCGCACTCCCCGGATGCCGTCTCCGCCCCCGCCGCCGCCGGCAAAAGGCATAACGCCGCAATACAAATCAATATACGAACCAGATATTTCATAAATACCTCCATATCTCTTAAAAACGCAGGCTTTTGTCGAAAATAATTGTCAATTGTCAACTGTCAATTGTCAATTTTTCAGTTCATCGTCCCTTCTGCCCGCCGGAACAGGGCGGCTACCCGCTCCCGCAGGGCCCGGGCTTCCTTTGTATCGGACTGGCCAAAGCGCTCAATCCACTCCTTGGATGCCTGCTGGGCATCCCGCAGAGTGGTCATGTCCAGAGACAGATCCGCCACCCGGAAGGCGGGCAGGCCCGACTGCCGGGAACCGAAGAAATCACCGGGGCCCCGGAGCTTCAGATCCTCCTCCGCGATCTTGAAGCCGTCGTTGGTAGCGCACAGGGCCTTCAGGCGGCGGATGGTGTCCTCGTTCCGGTTGTGGGTGGTAAGAATGCAGTAGCTTTTGGCACCGCCCCGGCCCACCCGGCCGCGGAGCTGGTGGAGCTGGCTCAGACCGAACCGGTCCGCGTCCTCAATGACCATCAGCGTGGCGTTGGGCACATCCACCCCCACTTCGATAACCGTGGTCGCCACAAGCACATCCGCCTCTCCCCGGGCAAAGGCCGCCATGGCAGCCTCCTTCTCCGCGCCCTTCATCTGACCATGAAGCAGGCTGACCCGCAGATCCGGGAAGACCGTTTTCCGCAGGGTCTCTGCCCAGGCGGCAGCCGCCTTCACGTCCAGCTCCTGGTTCTCCTCCACGGCAGGACACACCACAAAGCACTGATGGCCCGCCTCCGCCTGCTTGCGGATAAAGGCGTTGATCCGGGCCCGGTAGCTCTCCCCTACCAGAAAGGTATCCACTTTCTGCCGCCCGGGGGGCAGCTCGTCCAGCACGGACACATCCAGATCGCCGTACATCAGAAGCGCCAGCGTTCTGGGTATGGGGGTCGCGGACATGACCAGAATGTGCGGATCCTGTCCCTTGGCGCTGAGTCTGCCGCGCTGATCTACGCCGAAGCGGTGCTGCTCGTCCGTGATGACCAGCCCCAGGTTCGCGAACACGGTGCTTTCGGAAATCAGCGCATGGGTGCCAACTACAATGTGGGCCTCCCCGGAGGACAGGGCTTCCCGGGCCATGCGCTTTTCCTTCTGGGTCTGGGAGCCGGTAAGCAGCACCGTGTGCAGGCCCAAAGGCGCGAAGAGTTTTCCCAGAGATTCATAATGCTGCTCCGCCAGAATTTCCGTAGGGGCCATGAGGGCAGTCTGGAAGCCGTTCAGGCAGGCGCAGTAGGCCGCCGCGGCGGCCACCATGGTCTTGCCGCTGCCCACATCGCCCTGGACCAGCCGGTTCATGGGAGTTCCCTTTTGAAAATCCCCCAAAATTTCCCGAATGGCCCGCTTCTGCGCGTTGGTCAGCGCAAAGGGCAGGCTTTCGCAAAACTGCGTCAGATCCGTATGCGCATAGGCCGGCACTTTCTTTTCCGCCCGGGCCGCCCGCATAAGGGACAGTCCTGCGGAGAAGACGAAGAATTCCTCGAAGATCAGCCGCCGCTTCGCCGCCTGGGCCTCCGCCATGGTCTTCGGATTGTGGATCACCTGATAGGCCGTTTCTGCCGGAAGAATGTCAAATTCCTGCCGGATCTCCGCCGGAATGATCTCCTCCGGCGGATCGCACAGGGCCAGAGCCAGGCTGATGAGTTTGGTCAGTGTGCCGTTGTTCAGCCCGGCGGTCAGGGGGTAAATGGGCATGATCCGCCGGGTGGCTGCCGGAGGGGAATCCGGGGTCTCGAACACGGGGTTCGTGATGCCGTAGCCGCCGTAGTCCCCGGATACCGTACCATAGAATATGTATTCTCCCCCATATTGCAGCGCATCCGCGGCGAATTTGGAATTGAAGAAGGTCAGGTTGATCCGTCCGGAGTAGTCCGCGACAGTGACCCTGGTCAAATCCATCCCCTTCCGGATGTGGGCCGTTCTGGGTGTGGACATAACCACCGCCCGGAAGCAGGCAGGTGTGTCCGCCCGCAGTTCGGCAATGGGCACCAGCTTCGTCCGGTCCTCGTAGCCTCTGGGGAAGTGGCAGATCAGATCACCCAGAGTAAAAATATTCAAGTTTGCCAGCTGCTTTGCCCTGGCCGGGCCCACACCCTTCAGTCCGGTCACAGGGTCGGATCGACTTGCCATAGGTCACCTCCGCTATAAAATGAAAAAACTCCCTCCAAGCAACGCTCGGAAGGAGATATTTTCAGAGAACTCAGGCCAGCTTATTCAGCTTCAGGGTCATGCTGCTCTTCTTCCGGGCAGCGTTGTTCTTGTGCAGAAGACCCTTACCAACCGCCTTGTCCACGGACCGCACAGCGACAGTGTAGGCACTCTGGGCAGCGGTCTTGTCTCCGCCTTCCACAGCAGCCTCAAACTTCTTCAGGTTGGTCTTCAGCTCGGACTTGTCGGCCTTATTCTTCTCGTAAGCAATCTTGGAAGAAATGACATCCTTCTTAGAGGACTTGATGTTGGGCATTTGAATTACACCTCCTCACAGCAGTATTTCATACAGTGCTGTATTATAACGGAAAATCTAAGCAAAATCAACCCTTTTTTGAAAAAAATTCTTTTGGAGCGGAAATGGCCCCATTCCCCCGCTTCGGCGGCGCGAAACAATATACGCCTGTCCGTTTTTCCGATCCCGCCCCCGACTATCGCATGCATTGCCAATTGGCAAACGTCTTACGGAGACAATACTGTCTGCAAAGTATTTCCCACACACGCCAGCCTCGGACAGGTCTGGCGTCCCGCCCTTGTCAAGAGGGTAATTTTCCACAAAACGCAAGGCCATAGCAAATTGACCATTTTTGAAAAAAGTAAAGAAAAGAGTATCAAATTGTAAATATTTTATGTAAACTCGCTGTATTTCTCCACAGACCTGTGGGGTTGTGGAGAAACGGCTGTGGAAAAACCTGTGGAGAATGTGGAAAACTGTGAGTTTCCCACAGATATTTTTTCTTGCGGCAAATTTTCAGGGCTGTGTAAAAAATACGCTTCCGACGTTCACCATTCCGCCGTCAGCGAACACAGGGCTTTTCTCTGCCCGCGGCTGGCAGAAAGCGCAACCGGGCGCAATTGCGCAAAAAAGGTTTGCGTTTTCCCCCGTCTTTTTTCTACGCCTCCCGTTCTTTCCCCGGGAGGCAAAAAATTTTTGTGAATTCCACCAAATTTTTCGCCGTATGGTTTTTCCCTCCCCGGGAGATACTAAGAGCAATCTTTTGTCAGGAGGCTTTTCATGCAGGGAAAGGTAGATATCTGCGGCGTCAGCACCGCCCAGCTCCGGGTTCTCAGTCAGGAAGAGACGGATTCGCTTCTGCGCAGGTCCTCCCAGGGGGATCTGCATGCCCGGCAGGCGCTGATCGAGGGCAATCTGCGGCTGGTGCTCTCCGTGATCCAGCGCTTCGACAAACGGGGAGAAAGCCCGGATGACCTGTTCCAGGTGGGCTGCATTGGTCTGATGAAGGCAATCGCCAACTTCGATGCGGACAAGTGCGTGCGTTTCAGTACCTATGGGGTACCCATGATCGCCGGGGAAGTCCGCAGGTACCTGCGTGACAACAGCGTCATCCGGGTCTCCCGTTCCATCCGGGATGTGGCCTACAAGGTCTTGCAGTGCAAGGAAGCCCTGACGGCATCCCTTGGCCGGGAACCCACGCTGGAGGAAATCGCCAGGTCTCTGGACCTGCCCCGGGAGGAGGTCAGTCAGGCTCTGGACGCGGTCTGCGCCCCGGTAAGCCTCTATGACAGCGTGTATTCCGACGGCGGTGATCCTCTGACCGTCATGGATCAGGTGCAGGACACGAAAAACATCGAGCCAAACTGGATGGAGCACATCACCCTGTCCAATGCCTTCCGGGCTTTAAACCCCCGGGAAAAGGAGATCCTCTCTCTGCGGTTTTACAGCGGCAAGACCCAGATGGAGGTGGCGTCCCGGCTGGGCATTTCCCAGGCCCAGGTCTCCCGGCTGGAAAAAGGAGCCATTGCCGCCATGCGCAAAAGCGTCAGCGTGTCATAGCCCTCGGGGCGCGCGCATAGGCTTTCCGAAAGGGGGAATGGTCATGGGCGTTAAATTCACGCAGCTGCAATGCAAGGAGGTCATCTGCATTGCCAACGGGGAACGGCTGGGATTTCTCTCGGACATTGTGGCCGAGGTACCGGAGGGCGTCATCGCCGCCATTGTGGTACCCGGTCCCTGCAAACTTCTGGGAGTGGCCGGACGGAAGGACGACTATGTGATTCCCTGGTCCTGCGTCAAAAAAGTGGGGCCGGACATCATTCTCGTGGACATCAAACCCTGCGACTGTAAGGTGCCGAGGCCAAAAGGGAAGTTCCCGCTGTAAAAGCCTTCCCCTGGGGGAAGGTGGACCGCCAAAGGCGGGCCGGATGAGGGACAGAACCGATACGGAGAAATAATCGTAGGGATGCCCCTGGGACAGAACCCTTCACGCAAACTCTGCGTATCGGTTCTGCACGCCGCCCCTCATCCGTCAGGGCTGCGCCCTGCCACCTTCCCCCAAGGGAAGGCTTTTTCTCACTTTTTCTAAAAAAGTTCTTGCAAAATTGGATTCCTTCCTATATAATATCCGGGCGTGGGTTTGCGCCCATAGCTTAATAAACCACACACCCGGGGATCGGATCTCCCATGTGCCGCTCACGGCGGGAGTCCGGGATGATCGGGGTGGAGGAAAAAACAAAAGGAGAACTGTAAAAAATGGCTGTCGTATCTATGAAGCAACTGCTGGAGGCTGGCGTTCACTTCGGTCATCAGACCCGCCGCTGGAACCCCAAAATGGCCCCCTACATCTACACCGAGCGCAATGGTATCTATATCATTGACCTGCAGAAGACCGTAAAGAAGCTGGAAGAGGCTTACAACTTCGTCCGTGACACCTCCGCCAACGGCGGCAACATCCTGTTCGTCGGCACCAAGAAGCAGGCCCAGGACGCCATCAAGGAAGAGGCTGCCCGCTGCGGCGGTTACTATGTCAACGCCCGTTGGCTGGGCGGCATGCTGACCAACTTCCGCACCATGCGTACCCGTATCGACCGTCTGGCTCAGCTGAGAAAGATGGAAGAGGACGGCACCTTCGCCATGCTGCCCAAGAAGGAAGTCATCAAGCACCAGGCTGAGATCGAGAAGCTGGAGAAGTATCTGGGCGGCGTCAAGGAAATGAAGAAGCTGCCTGCCGCTCTGTTCATCGTTGACCCCCGCAAGGAGCGCAACGCCATTGCTGAGGCCCGCAAGCTGAACATCCCCATCGTCGCCATCGTGGACACCAACTGCGATCCCGATGAGATCGACTACGTGATCCCCGGCAACGATGACGCCATCCGCGCCATCCGTCTGATCGCCGCCACCATGGCCAACGCCGCCATCGAGGGCCGTCAGGGCGAGGACACCGCTGTGGAAGAGGCCGCTCCCGCTGCTGAAGCCGCTGAATAATCCCATAAATATATTTCAGGAGGATACCAAAATGGCTTTTACTGCTCTGGATGTTAAGAAGCTGCGTGAAATGACCAACGTCGGCATGATGGACTGCAAGAAGGCACTCCAGGCCAACGATGGCGATATGGACAAGGCTGTAGACTGGCTCCGTGAAAAGGGCCTGGCTAAGGCTGCCAAGAAGGCTGACCGCGTTGCCGCTGAGGGCGTTGCTTACGCCGCTGTGGTGGACGGTGTGGGCGTTGTGATCGAGGTCAACTCCGAGACCGACTTTGCCGCCAAGACCGACGCTTTCCTGGACCTGGTGAAGAACCTGGCCGAGGTCGTTGCCAAGCAGAACCCCGCCGATGTGGAAGCCCTGAAGGCCTGCACCTACCCCAACTCCAACCTGACCGTCACTGAGATCATGCAGGAGAAGGTCATGTCCATCGGTGAGAACATGCAGATCCGCCGCTTTGCCCGCTTCCCCGAGAACACCTCTGTTGCCTACGTTCACGCTGGCGGCACCCACGGCGTTCTGGTGAACCTGGCTGTGGAAGGCAACATCGACGCTACCGAGATCGGCAAGAACGTTGCCATGCAGATTGCCGCCATGAACCCCAAGTACTGGGACAAGTCCCTGGTTCCCCAGGCTGACGTGGACCACGAAATGCAGGTTCAGGTTGCTCTGATGGACAACGATCCCAAGATGGCCTCCAAGCCCGCTCAGGTGAAGGAGAAGATCGCTGCCGGTAAGATGAACGCATTCTTCAAGGACAACTGCCTGCTGCAGCAGGAATTCGTCCGCTCCGACCTGTTCCAGGGCAGCGTGGAAGGCTACATCGCCGACGCTGCCAAGAAGCTGGGCGGCAAGGTGACCTTCGTTGACGCTATTCACTACGTCAAGGGCGAGGGCATTGAGAAGAAGGCTGACGACTTCGCCGCGGAAGTCGCCGCTCAGATTGCCGGCGCTGCCAAGTAAGTTTTTCTGACAGAGAATCCCGCTGACCGAAAGGTTGGCGGGGTTTTTGTTCTTCACTCCCCCGCTTCCGGCAAGCGAAAGCAGGGGAATTTTCTGCGGCCATGTGTCCGCACACGATTCCCATGCCGCGCAGACCGCTTTCCGCTTTTTTTCTTTCTCCAAAAAACGATTGCAAACGGAAGCGGTTTATGATATAGTGCATGTAGAACCAATTCTTTTCAGAAAGGCCTCCGGTCTTTCATTGGAAACGAGTATCCGGAAAGCGAGGGATTTTTATGAAGCACAGAACATTCCGCCGCGCCCTGGCCTGGGCGCTGGCGCTGGTCATGGCCCTGAGCGCCCTGCCCTTTGCCGCGCTGGCCGAGGGGACGGAACAGCCCCAGGCCGGGCAGGTGACGCCGAAGACCGAAGAACCGAAGCAGGAACCCCCGGCCCCCAAGGCTGAGGACAACAAGGGCGAGGAGCCCAAGACCGAGGACAACAAGGGCGAGGAACCGAAGGCCGAGGAACCCAACCGGGAAAACAAGGACGAGGCACCCAAGCAGGAGGCCAACGCCGAAACCCCCAAGCCCCGGAGCGAGGGCGACGCCGGAGCGCAGGCCGCGGAAACAGTCACCTTTACCGTCCAGGTGCGGGTAGATGACAAGAAACCAACTACCGCCTGGCATGTCTGGGTCTATCGTCTTTATTCGGAGAGTGACATCATTGAGGAACGGAGCGGCAGTGACGGCAGCTCCTACAAGGATATGACCTTTACTCTTCCCAGAACGCAATCCGGTTTTGCCCAATATAGCTTAAAAGTATCCGTAGAGATAGACGGGAAGGCCATTATTCACACGGCCTACGCTTACGACAATAGAACGGCCCTGTTTGAAATTTACACGAAAACCACCTACGGAACGACCACCTTCTATGGCGAGAAACTCTTTCGTCAGGCGAACTGTGATGTTCTGAATGCGCAGGAGCTTGTCGACAGCGCTATGAAGACACATTCTTCGCCCAGTCGTTACGGTACGGGCGATCTGACTGTTGGCCTTTCCCACTTCAAAGCTGACGAGTATGAGCTGTATGGATACGTCGATGCGCACAGCACATCAGGTATACCGAACATTAAGAATCTGGATCTAAACGGCGCCGGGATCAGTCTGCGCCTGACCGGGCTGAGCGGCAAGCTGTATGTTTTTACGGAGGACGGCGCCCCTATCTCTACGGACCCCACCAGCGGAACTTACTACACCTCCACCGAAAACACTCTGGAGCTTCACAATTTTCAGGAGGGACGCTACCAGTTCCGCAGCTTTGAAAACCCCGTGACCGTCACCTTTAACGGCAGCGGCGGCACCGTAAGCCAGAGCAGCGTCACCGTGGAAAGCGGCACAGCGCTGAACCTCAGCGCTTTCACTGCCTCCCAGTTCGGCTACCATTTCAAGGGCTGGTCCCAGGACGGCTCCTCCGCCGTCACCAGCTTCACGCCCACGGGGGACACGACTCTGTACGCGCTTTGGGACCCGGTAACGATCACGGTGTATGACAGTGGGGCTGGCAGCATCTTCTCGTATTCTCCGGAGCGTCAGGGAACCGCGATAAAGGATCACCCCGATCTTGACGCTGAATTTTACTGGGGCTGCTCAGACGAGCAAGGCAAGATCTGGACAACGTTCGATTTTTCCGAGGACCGGAAATTGACCGTGCGGTACTTCAAGCTTTTTCTTAACGGCATAAGTGTGCAAGGCACCGACAAGCCATGGCTGGTCACGGATGCGCCGGAGCTGCGGGACAGCTTCCCCTACACCGGTCTTGCGGACCTGGTCACGCAAATGAATATTACCGCCGCTGAAATCGCCCCCTCCGAGGCCCTGACGGCGCTGGCCCGGCAGGCCCTACAGGCCGAGAATGTACAGCTGCAAGCCTACGATTTTGGGGTAACCCTCACAAAGGGCGGCGAAACGGCCCCTCTGACTGAATTCAGCCGGACGCTGCTGTTCTACGTCCCCTGGAGCGGCTCCGCGGACCGGGTCACTGTGCTCCGGACCCACGGCGGCAGCACCGAGGTCCTGCCCCAGGGCAAGCCCGGGGACGATACCACCGAGGGCTGGTACATTGAAAACGGCAGGCTGTATTTCGCCGTCAGCAAATTCTCGGAATACGCCATTGCCGTGGCCCCCTATACTGTGCATTTTGATTCCAACGGCGGCTCCAACAGTCCCCTGCCCATGACCACCGGCACGGACGGCAAGCTGGCAAACCTGCCCAGCCCCGGCACCCGGACGGGCTACACCTTCTCCGCCTAGAAAAACGGCGAACAGGCCGTGGATGAAAACACCGTCTACACCGATGACGCCACCCTGACGGCGGATTGGATCCCCATTACCTACAACGTCATTTTCGACGCCAACGGCGGCGTCAACGCCAACAACACCGGCTCCCAGAGCTTCCGGGATGTGAAGTACGGCGAAACCCTTTCCCCCGCCGCCGTCACCAGAGCCTCCCACCGCTTCCTGGGCTGGTCCCGCAGTAAGGAAGGCGGTCAGATTGTCACTGAGCTGCAAAACCTGACCGCGACTCAGGGCGAGACCGTCACCCTCTACGCCCAGTGGGAATACCAGGCAAAGAGCATCACCTTTGACGCCGACGGCGGCATCATCAACAGCAGCGGCAGCCGGGTGCCCACCGTCACGGTGCAGACCCAGGCCGAGCCTCTGGACACCATCGACGCCTCCCGCTTCCCCATGCCGGAGGCCCGGAGATACCTGACCTTCGTGGGCTGGTTCACGGAGAGAAACGGCAAGGGCACCCAGGTAACGCCCTCCGGCGGCATCACCGACGGCACCGTCTTCACCGAGGACGCCACCGTATACGCCTGCTGGAAGTATGAGCCTCTGACCATCACCCTGGACTGCAAAGGCGGCACAGTCCGCGTAAACGGCCAGGATGTGAAGAAAACCACCATGCAGACCCGCTATCCCGGCATCGTGGACGGAATTCTGCCCACACCCACGCGAAAGGGCTACACCTTCCTGGGCTGGTATCTGTCCGACGGAACGAAGGTTGACAACACCACTCTCTACGAGAAGGACACCACCATCTACGCCCGCTGGCAGGGCACCGGCAAATGGAACCCCAAAACCGGCGACCAGATCATGCTGGGCCTGTCCCTCACCATCCTGACCGCTGCCGCGGCGGGCCTCGGCGCAGCCGTCGTCCTGCGGAAGCGGAAGAAGTAAACACGAAGCCCGGCGGCAAATTTGCCGCCGGGCCATTTTTTCAGCTTTACGCCGCTGCAGGGGCGGCTTTTTTCTTATCTGCCAGGCACAGCACCACCACCAGACCGGACAGGGCCAGACCGATGACGTCCGTCACCGTGCCGGGGTAAATCATCATCAGACCGCCCACCAGCGCCAGCGCTCTGCGGGGCCAGCTGAGTTCCCCAACCAGATAGCCTTCCATGGCGGCAGAGACGGAGGCGATGCCCACCAAAGACGTAATGACAATCAGGATCACCTCTGCCGCCGTAGTGTCGATCAGCAGCATGGAGGGGCTGAGGGCAAAGGCATAGGGCACGATGAACGCGCCGATGGCCAGCTTTGTGGATTCCAGCGCCGTCTTCATAGGGTTGGCCTGAGCAATGGCCGCGCCTGCGTAGGCAGCCAGCGCCACAGGGGGCGTCAGGTCCGCCACGATGCCGAAATAGAACACAAAGAAGTGCGCGGCGACCAGAGGCACGCCCATGCGGACCAGAATGGGCGCACAGGTTGCGGCCATGATGCAGTAGGTTGCCGTGGTGGGCACGCCCATACCCAGGACGATGCAGCAGATCATGGTCAGGAACAGAGCGATCAGCACGCTGTTGCCCGCCAGAACCACAATGCCGTTGATGATGACGTTGGCAAGGCCCGTCATGGTGATGGTGCCCGCGATAATGCCCGCGATGCCGCAGGCGGCGGCCACGGTAATGGACCCCTGACCACCGGCAGCCAGTGCCTCCAGAATGCGCATGGGGGTAATGCGGGTTTCCCGGCTGAACAGCGTTACAAAAACGCAGGCCACGATGGACAGGGCTGCGGCGTACTGAATACTCTTCTGACTGGTGCCGACCAGGTAGATCAGCAGTGCCAGAGGAAGCAGCAGATAACTCTTTTTCAGCAGGGGCAGCAGCTTCGGCAGTTCCTCCCGGGGCAGCCCCCGCAGCCCCAGCTTCTTCGCCTCCAGATGGACGGAAATGAAGATGCCCGTGAAGTACAGCAGAGCGGGAAGCACCGCCTTCAGCGCGATCTGTCCATAGGGAATCTGAACATAATCCGCCATCAGAAAAGCGGCCGCGCCCATAATGGGGGGCATGATCTGCCCGCCGGTGGAGGCGGCTGCCTCCGCTGCCCCGGCAAATTCCGGCTTATAGCCCGCTTTCTTCATCAGGGGAATGGTCACGGAGCCGGAACCCACCGTATTTGCCACGGACGAGCCGGACACCACGCCCTCCAGGGCGCTGGCCACGACGGCCACCTTGGCCGGGCCACCGGAAAATCCGCCAACCAGAGCGTTGGCAACCTGGATAAAGTAATCCGCAATGCCCGTACGCTCCAGAAACGCGCCGAAGACGATGAAAACGACGATGAACTTCGAGCAGACGTTAATGGGGGTGGACAGCACGCCCTCCTTGCCGTAGAAAAGATACCGGATGGTATAATGCATCCGGCCCCAGAGGGAGGGATTGGACAGGCCCACGGTCAGGGCGTATATCAGGAAGCACCCCGCCACAATCAGAATGGGCAGTCCCACACTTCTGCGGCAGACCTCTGCCAGAGCCAGCACGCCCACAATGCCGATGACAATCTGGTAATCGGCAAAAAGGCTGCCCTGCTGGATGATGGTCTTGGCGTTGAATGCATAGTACAGGAATGCCCCGGTGCCCAGGATCATCAGCACAATATCATACCAGGGGATATAATTCACCCGCTGGCGGCCCTTTTTCGCTGGGAATACCAGATAGCCCAGGAACACGATCCAGGCCACGAAGGTTGTCAGCCGCAGCTCCTCCAGCCAGCTGGCAAACAATGTCACATACAGACAGAACAGGGAAAAAACCGCCAGAATCACGTTCACAACAATCCGGGGCGTTCCCTCCCAGACGCGGACGTTGGACTCCCGGTCGTATTTCTTCATAACAGAGTCCAGATCCATTGGTTCCTCCGTCTTTTTCTTCTTAAACAGGCTCATAAAATACCCTCCTGACTGAATGATTCGGAAGCGCTGAAGAAAAGGCCCGGCAGGGCACTTTCTTCGGCGTTCCCGGAATAAAACGAGATCTCAGTAGGGGGCGATGCCCACATCGCCCCGAAAGCCGGCGGACAGGATCAGCTTTTTTTACTGTTCCTTCCGTCAGTTTTCGGGCCGATGAGGGCATCGGCCCCTACGGAAAATTTTGATGCCGCAGCTATGTGCGTTTACTCCGTCTCGACCGTAATGCCCTTCTCGGCGAAGTACTTGGCGGCGCCCTTATGGAAGGGGGCGGTCATGCCGGAGGTGGCGTTTTCCAGACTCAATTCCGCACCCTTACCGTTTTCCCTGGCAATGTCGGCGGCGTTGTCAAAGATGGCGGCGGTCAGCTTGTAGACATCGTCCTCGGATGCGGAGGCGGAGACAATGAGGGTCGCTTTCACAGTGACGGTGGTCACATCGGCGTCCTGTCCGGGGTAGGTCCCCGCAGGGATCACATAAGTGGTGTAGAAGGGACAATCGGCCATCATGGCATCCGCCACAGCGCCGTCAATGGGCACCAGATAGGCGGAGTTGGTCGTACACAGCTCGGTAATGGCGGGGGTGGGCGCGCCGGCTACAATAAAGGCGGCGTCAATCTTGCCGTCCTTCAGAGCGTCGGCGGAGTCGGCAAAGCTCTGGTACTGGGCCTTGATATCGTCCTCAGTCAGGCCGGCGGCGTTCAGAACGTCAATGGCGTTGAAGTACACACCGGAGGCGGGGGCGCCGATGGAAACGCTCTTGCCCTTCAGATCGGCAACAGACTTGATATCGGGATCCATGGTCACCAGCTGCACGGACTCGGCGTACAGCCCGGCAACCACCCGGAAGGAATCAACCTTACCGGTGGACTCAAAGGAGCGGGTGCCCTCCCAGGCGTAGGCCATGACATCGGACTGGACGGTGCCCAGCTGATAGTCACCGGTATCGATGCCCTGAATATTGGCCTTGGAGCCGTCTGTAGCCACCACGGTGACATCGATGCCCGCCTTGCCGCTGATGTACTGACCCAGCACGCCGCCATAGCCGTAATAGGTACCGGCGGAACCTCCGGTGCCCATGGTCATCTTCGTACCGGAAGCGCTGCCGCCGGAGCAGGCCGCAAGGGAAAGGGCCAGGGCTCCGGTCAGGGCCAGGGTAAACAGTTTCTTGAATTTCATATTGATTTCCTCCTTCACGGTTTGCTGCTTCAATTGCTTTATGGCCGTATTATACTCTCGTTTTTGCATTTTTGCAAGAAGTAAATTGCATCTTTATTCTACCGACGTCATAATCATTGCGGTCTTTTCTCAAAAATAGCCATTATTTTTCAGCATTTTCCCGTGTTTATCTTCTCTCTTCTGTCATTTTGCACAATTATTCCATTCATGTATTCCAGTTATTTTACAGAATTGCCGGTTTATTATTCTGTCATTTCTTATTTTCGGTCTTATTCCGCATTAAATGCGTTCCTCGGTTCCTTAAATGCCGTTTGCATTTATTATCGCTTTCTCATGCATTTCAGTGGAAAGGCAATTCCTGTCACATCATGCACTTTTCACAAAAGCCGCGTCATATTCTATTCACATTTTGGATGCAGAATTGCAACAATTATCTTGCATTTTCTCCGGGCGGATAGTATACTTGTCGGGATAATATGCAGAGAAGGGAGGAAAGAGCTTGCGTCTGAGCTTTTCCTTCCCTTTTTTGCAATACAGAAAGGATGTATTCTAATGGCAGCTCCCGAAAACAATGAAGTCGTGTATGATGCCGGCACGCTGAGTGTCCCCAAGCGTCTGCTGCTGGGTGTGCAGCATCTGTTCGCCATGTTCGGCGCGACAGTTCTGGTCCCCGCGCTGACCGGGCTGGATGTGGCCAATGCCCTGCTGTTTGCGGGCCTGGGCACCCTCCTGTTCCATCTGATTACCGGTCGGAAAGTCCCCGCGTTCCTGGGTTCCTCCTTTGCCTTTATCGGCGGCTACAACGCCATCCGCGCCCTGGGCACCGGCAACGAGACGCTCCCCTACGCCTGCTTCGGCGTGGCCTGCGCAGGTCTCGTATACCTTATTATGGCGTTCTTCTTCAAGCAGTTCGGCGCCAAGAAGGTCATGCGCTACTTCCCGCCCATCGTCACCGGCCCCATTATCATCTGCATCGGTCTGACCCTCTCCGGCTCCGCCGTGACCAACTGCTCCGCCAACTGGTGGGTGGCTCTGGTCGCCATTCTGATTGTAGTATGCTGCAACATCTGGGGCAAGGGCATGGTGAAGATCATTCCCATCCTGCTGGGTGTGGTCGGCTCCTATGTGTTCTCCATGATCGTTGACCCCGCCTCCCGGGAACACCTGGTGGCTCTGGTCAGTGAGGCCGACTGGATCGGCCTGCCCATCGTCTGGGACCGCACCGCCCTGTCCATCTTCGGGGCAAACCTGGACCACAGCCTGCTGTTTACCTCCATTGTGACCATCATGCCCATCTCTCTGGCTACCATGATGGAGCATGTCGGCGATATCTGCGCCATCTCCTCCACCGTGGGCAAGAACTTCGTAGAGGACCCCGGCCTGCACCGCACTCTGGTAGGCGACGGTCTGGCAACCACTATGGCCTCCCTCTTCGGCGCTCCCGCCAACACCACCTATGGTGAAAACACCGGTGTTCTGGCCCTGAGCAAGGTTTACGACCCCAAGGTGATCCGTATGGCCGCTTTCTTCGCCATCATCCTGTCCTTCTGCCCCAAGTTCTCCGCGCTGATCGTGGCAATGCCCGCCGCTACCATGGGCGGCGTCAGCCTGGTGCTCTACGGCATGATCTCCGCCGTAGGCGTCCGGAACGTGGTGGAAAACCAGGTAGACTTCACCAAGAGCCGCAATGTTCTGATTGCCGCCATGATTATGGGTCTGGCCGTGGGCGTCAACTACGCCGGTGCCATCCAGATCCCCGTAGGCTCCATCACCATCAGCCTGTCCGGCCTGGCAGTGGCAGCCCTTGTGGGCATCATCATGAACGCCGCCCTGCCCGGCAAAGACTATGAGTTCGGCACCAACCACCAGGGCGATACCGCCGTGGTCAACTTCGGCAGCCGCGCCCAGAAGTAACCTTCTCTCTGCATCTCTCCGCCTCCGGAGGCTTCGGCCCTCCGGAGGCGGTTTTTTTACGTTTTTGACAACACCGCCCTGTGATTTCCCGTCCAGTCTTGTGCACCCAGCCGATTTATCGCTTTAGCGTGAAAAAGCACTTTACAACTTTATCTCGATAAAGTATAATGCATCCATCAGTAAAAAACACGCCACCGTAAGAGGATAGAAAGGAAGTATTCTTATGAAAAAATGGATTGCGGCCGTCCTGGTTCTGACCACCATGCTGCTGTGCAGCGCCTGCGGCAAAAAAACCGGCTCCGACCTGAGCTACATTCAGGAAAAAGGCACCCTGATCGTTGGAATCACAGACTACGAGCCCATGGACTATAAGGATGAAAACGGCAATTGGACAGGCTTCGATGCCGAATTTGCCCGGGCTGTGGCCGAGAAGCTGGGTGTGGAAGCCCAGTTCGTGGAAATCGACTGGGACAACAAGTTTTTTGAGCTCGAGTCCAAGTCCATCGACTGCATCTGGAACGGTATGACGATCACGGATGAGGTCAAGCTCAATGCAAGCGTTTCTGATCCCTATGTGAAAAACGCGCAGGTCATGGTAACGACCTCCGAAAACTCCGGCAATGACAGCATTGAACTGGCTAAGTATCTCACCTTCGCCGCCGAGGCGGGCTCCGCCGGTGAAGCGGCCGCCAAAGAGTTCGACTTCCCCTGCACCGCTGTCCAGTCCCAGTCCGCCGCTCTGATGGAGGTTGCTGCCGGTACCGTTGATGCCTGCATCATCGACATTACCATGGCCAACGCCATGACCGGGCCGGGCACCGGCTATCCGGATCTGGTGACCGCCATGGAACTCAGCAGCGAGGAATATGGCATCGGCTTCCGGAAGGACAGCGATCTGACCGCCAAAGTCAACGAAATCATGGCCTCCCTCATGGCTGACGGCACGCTGGACGCACTTGCCCAAAAGTACAGCCTGACTCTGGTCAAGTAATATGAGCCAGTTTCTGTCCGTCACCCTGGCCCTGCTCAAAGGCTTCGGTCAGACCATGAACATCTTTCTGCTGACCCTTGCCTTCTCCATTCCCCTGGGACTTCTGGTGTGCTTTGGAACCATGAGCCGCTTTTTTCCTCTGCGGCTGCTGATGAAAGCCATCGTTTGGGTCATCCGAGGCACCCCTCTGATGCTGCAGCTGATTGTAGTTTTCTACGGACCGGGGCTTCTGTTCGGCCTGCCCGCTATGGGACGGTTCACCGCCGTGATCCTGGCCTTTGCCATCAACTACGCCTGCTATTTCAGTGAAATCTACCGGGGCGGCATTGAGAGCATCCCCAAAGGGCAGATTGAAGCCGGGCAGGCTCTTGGCCTGAACCGCAGCCAGATCTTTGTCCATATCCTGCTGATGCAGGTGGTCAAGCGGATTATCCCCTCCATGGGCAACGAGATCATCACGCTGGTGAAAGATACCTCTCTGGCCCGGGTCATTGCGGTATACGAAATCATGTGGATGGGCCAGGCCTTTATCAAAAGCGACGGTCTGATCTGGCCCATGTTCTATACCGGTGCATTCTATCTGCTGTTCTCCGGTCTGCTGACCCTGCTGTTCCAGAAGCTGGAACAAAAAATGGACTACTACAGAGATTGAACTCTCTCCCAAACTATGGTAAAATGGGTACAGAACGAATGAGGAGGACATTCCTTTGGAGATGCAGGAGAAAATCGACGCGCTGTATAATGTGATCGTCTCTCTGGAGACCCGGGAGCAATGCCGGGAGCTCTTCGACGATCTGTGTACCCGGAAAGAAATTGAAAAAATGGCCGAGCGGCTCTACGCTGCCAGGCTTCTGATGGCAGGCAACACCTACAGCCAGGTCATCGCCCAGTCGGAAATATCCTCCGCCACCCTGAGCCGGGTCTCCCGCTGCGTCCAGTACGGAAAGGGCTATTCCAGAGTGCTGAAGGAAGACATCTGAAAAGAGCTTTTGAGAAGAAGCACCTGATTCGTTTTGTGGATCAGGTGCTTCTTTTCCCCTCTGACCGGTCCCCCGCGCCCCGGAAAGTTTCGATACAGCGGGGCTTGGCCGGATTCTCCTCGGTCTTTCCCCAGACGGCTAATATGCATTGCCGCAGTAACCTTTGCAAAATCCGTAAGAATCGCCCTCTTTTAACCTTTGTTCATCTTTTGTTCAAATCTTAACGATAAAATGTCTCCCGTAATGATGCTGGAGAATTCTGTATGAATGATGCACGCAGTCTCTCCAAAAACGGGTTAAGGACAGACGAACATGCACGATCACAAATATAAAACACTTCTGAGCAACACCTTTCTGATCAGTCTCGGCACTTTCGGCTCCAAGCTGCTGACCTTTGTAATGGTCCGTTTCTACACCGGCGTGCTGACGCCCGCGGACTACGGCACCGCGGACCTGATCATGCAGACCGCCAACCTGCTGCTGCCGCTGGTATCCCTCGGCATCACCAATGGCGTCTTCCGCTTCGCCCTGGATCGAAAGGAACAGCGCAGGAGCATTTTTACCATCGGCTTTTATACCATTCTGGTGGGCTCCCTGATTCTTCTGGCCGCCCTTCCTCTGCTCTCCAACAGCGAAAGTCTCCGGGAATACACCCTTCTGATCGGCGTATACACGCTGGCCTCCTGCCTGCACAGCCTGTGCGCTCAGTACATCCGGGCTGAGGGAAAAACCGCCCTGTTCGCCGTTCAGGGCATTATCAATACGGCCCTGGTCATTGGCTTCAACATCACCTTCCTGCTGGTGTTCCGCATGGGCGTCTTCGGCTATGTCATGTCCGTGGTCGCGGCGGACGGCATCTGCACGCTGTTCCTGGTGCTTCGTGAAAAGCTCTGGAAGCTGTGGCTGCCGAAGCCGGAGGGGCAGCTCTGGAACGCCATGCTGCGCTACAGCATCCCCTTGATCCCAGCCACCATTTTCTGGTGGATCACCAGCGTGTCCGACCGCTATATGGTCGCCTATTTTCTGGGTACGGATGCCAATGGCCTGTACGCCGTGGCATGCAAAATCCCTACGGTGCTGACCCTGCTCTCCACCATCTTTATGGAGGCCTGGCAGTTCTCCGCCATTCAGGAGGCCACCGGGGACAGAGAGGTACATATCCGGTTTTATACTCAGGTATGGAGTGCTTTTCTGGCCGTCATGGTCATGGCCGGCAGCGTGATTATTGTGCTGTGCCGACTGGAGATCCGGATGCTCTCCACCCAGCAATATTATGAGGCCTGGAGGTACATCCCCACCCTTTCCATGGCCATGGTCTTCTCCGCTTTCTCCTCCTTCATGGGCAGTGTCTATGTGGTCACGGAGAAGAGCCGTCTGTCTCTTTGGACGGCCCTGTGGAGTGCCCTGGCCAACATCTTCCTGAACTTTCTGCTGATTCCCCGGATCGGCATTCAGGGTGCTGCCATCGCCACGCTGGCAAGCTATGTGCTTTGCTTCGCCATCCGGGCCGTCACCTCCCGGCGGCTGATTCCTTTCACCCTGTTCACTCCCCGGCTGATCGGCAGCGGTCTTCTGCTGGCCATCCAGAGCCTGCTCTGCTTTACCGCCAACCCGGGCGCTCCCTTCTTCCAGATGGCCTGCCTGCTGCTCCTGCTGGTGCTGAACCGGAAGCCCTTCGTGCTTACCATTCAGCAGCTTGCCAAATTGGTCCGGAGGAAGCGGTCATGACGAACCAATTTCAAGCCAAAACAGCCCTGTTCCATCTGCCGGGGCTGTTTTCCTTTTATGAATTCTACCGGGTATTCCTGCCTCTGTTCCGGAAACACCGGGAATACTTTTACGACTGGTGCGACATCGGCTCCATCTATGGCGCCCCGGCTGGCTGCCTCTGGGGCGGCGGGCGGGTCAGTTCCGGAACAGCATCCCCGGAGAATGCGCTGACTCTGACCCGGGAATACGGCATCTCCGCCCGGCTGACCTTCAGCAATTCCCTTCTGACCCCCGAACACCTTTCCGACCGGATGTGCAACCGGCTCTGCGCCCTGTTCAGCACGCCCGGCCCGGTGGAAAACGGTGTGATCGTCAGCTCCGATCTGCTGCTCGCCTACCTCGCCCGGCAATATCCGGGGCTTTATTTCGTCTCCTCCACCACCAAGGTGCTTACGGATTTCACCGATCTTCAAAAGGAACTGAGCCGGTCGGCGTTCCGGTATGTGGTTCCGGACTTCCGGCTGAACAAGGCGTTGGAAAAGTTCAATGCCCTTTCCCCGGCAGAAAAAACCAAGGTGGAATTTCTCTGCAATGAGTGCTGCTGGTTCGGCTGCCGGCAGCGGAAAGCCTGCTACGAAAACGTCAGCCGGAAAAATCTGGGGCTTCCCTGCCCCGACCACCGCTGCGCCGCCCCGGACGGCGACCGGGGCTACCGGTTCTCCCGGGCAATGGAAAATCCCGGGTTTATCAGCACCCGGGATATCCACGATATTTACCTGCCCATGGGCTTTTCCAACTTCAAAATTGAAGGACGGGAGTTGGGCAGCGCTCTGCTGCTGGAATTTCTGCTGTACTACATGACAAAGCCGGAATACCGGATCCACGTCCGGGAAGCCGTCTATCTGGACAGCATGCTGGACCTATTTTAGAGCCTTGACAGGGCAGGCTCTGGTGCATTCATAGCACAGAATGCACTCCGTGCCGTTCTTGCGGGACCGTGCTTCCTTGTTGACCTCCACATTCATGGGGCAGACCCTCCGGCATTTGCCGCAGTGGACGCATTTGCTCTCGTCACAGTGGACCCGCAGCAGCGAAAAATAGCTCATCGGCTTCAGAAACACCGCCACCGGGCACAGGTATTTGCAGAAGGCCCGGTTATCCTGAAAATGATATGCCAGGAATATACCGGCCCCATAATACAGGGCATTGCCCCCCAGGAACATCCAGAACATGATTTCTTCCAGGTGAGACGCCCTTCCCCAGAACAGCCCGGCCACCAGCAGCAGCGACAGACCGAACATCACATAGCGCAGCGCCCCCAGCTTTTCCTTGCGGGGCGCTGCCGGTGTTTTGAAGGGAAGGCAGTCCAGAACCATGGCCGTCCAGCAGGCGTAGCCGCACCAGCCTCTGCCAAAGAGCAGCGGACCAAAGATCTTCGCCACGGCATAGTGAATGGTGGCGGCCTCAAAGGTGCCGGAGAAGAGGTAATACCAGAAGCCCTCGATCTGCATATTTTCCCGGGAAAGAATGCCAAGGTAGACCAGCATATACGTTCCCACAGCAAACTGCGTGAAATGCCGGGCATACCGCCTCCCGGAGATGAACAGCGTCAGACCAACAGACAGGCATAAACCGATGTAGCTGAAATTCAGCAAGTAGAAAATATTGTTTTTGGTCAGCCACAGGCTCACCGCCACGGCTTCAAAAAGCGCCAGCATCAGGATCGACGGCAGCAGTTTTTTCATGGTTTGCCCTTCTCTCTTTTTTCTTCATTATCGCCTTTTTATTCTCAAAACGCAAGTATTTCTTTTTATACTCCCGGACCAGACGGCACAGCTCTGGACTTAGTGCCGTCAGGGCAATCAGATTGGGGACGGCCATCAGGCCGTTGACAAGCTCGGCGGCCAGCCATAAGGTCCGGGTCTCCAGCAAAGCCCCCAGAAGAACGCCGCCCATTTGCAGCCAGACGAAGGTCTTCCAGAATCCGGGGCCGAACAGGAACTGCCCGCACCGGGCACCATAGAGACCCCAGCCAAGCACCGTGGCAAAGGCAAAAACACTTAAAAACAGCGTCAATGCTCCCGCCGCCCAGCTGCCGCAGACGCCGGAGAATACCCGGAAGGGCAGCACGCCTCCGGCATCCACCCCATAGGGAATGGCAGCGCCGCCGCAGAGCACCGCCATTGCCGTCAGCGTACAGATGACAATGGTATCCATGAAGACTTCCAGCAGACCCAGCAGCCCCAACTCTACAGGGTGCCCTTCCCCGGCAGCGGCATAGGCCATGGAGGCCGTCCCCATGCCTGCCTCGTTGGTAAATATTCCCCGGGCGCAGCCGGTGCGCAGGCTGACGAAAGCCGAGCCGATCATCCCGCCGGTGACGGCACCGGGAGAGACAGCCCCTTTCAGAATGGCGGCAAAGGCTCCCGGAATCTGCCGGCGGCACTTTACCAGCACCCACAGGCACAGCAGGATATACCCAACGGATACCGCAGGCACCAGCTTTTCCGCGGCGCCGCCAATGCGTTTCACCCCGCCGAAAAGCACCGCCCCCACTGCCAGCGCCATGACAATGCCCACAAGCAGGTTGCCCATCCATGTGGGTTCCCGGCCGTGGGATGCCAGAATGTCATGAAAGCCGGACACCACCGCGTTGACCTGAGTGGCGTTGCCCACGCCGAAGGCCGCAATAACGCCGAACGCGCTGTAGAGGTATGCCAGGAAATGCCATTTCCCCGGCATACCCTTCCGGATCATATACATGGGGCCGCCCACCATTTCCCCGCCGGAGAAATCCCGGTAGCGCCTCGCCAAAGTCACCTCGGCAAATTTTGTGGCCATGCCCAAAAATCCACAGAGCCACATCCAGAAAATGGCCCCGGGTCCGCCAAGGCAAATGGCCCCGCTGACGCCGATGATGTTCCCGGTCCCCACCGTGGCCGCCAGCGCCGTGCAGAGCGCCTGAAATTGGGTCACGGTGCCCTTCTTCTCTTTTGGGACAGACAGCATACGGAATGCTCTTGGCAGCAGCGTGATCTGAGGGAAGCCCGTGCGCAGGCTCAGGAACAGCCCCGTACCCACCATCACCGTGACCCCGGGCGGCCCCCACAAGAGCCCATACACACATTCCAGCCAGCGCATCAGAATCCCCCCAAAAAATCAAAAAGCAGCCCTTCGGAAAGCCATATCATTGGGACCCAATGACGGCTTTCTGGCAGCTGCTTTTGTTATTCGATTTTTCTGAAATTATTCCCAGGTAGCCCAAACCTCCGGGCAATAGCCAACGGTGGCCTGTTTTCCGTTGCGGACCACCGGTGTTTTCATCAGCATGGGATCGTCAAAAACCTTGTCCTCTTTTGCCCGGTTATCGGACATGTACTTCATGTTCGTAACCTCCTGGGACTTGTTTTCCCAGTCAATCAGCTTGTCAATGCCGCCCACGGCCCGCAGTACGCTGTCAAACTCCCGACCGGACATGCCGTAGCGCTTCAGGTCGATGGACTGGAAAGGAACGCGCCGCTCCTTGAACCAGCGCTCCGCCTTTTTTGTATCAAAGCATTTGCTTTTTCCGAATATCTGAATGTTCAATAGGTTACCTCCATCAGGCACAGGCCCTGGGGCGGGGCCAGAAAGCCCGCTTTTTCTCTGGGTGCGCCAAACAGCGCCGGGATGCTCTCCGGCGTTCTCTGCCCCCGGCCCACTTCCACCAGAGTCCCCGCCAGAATCCTGACCATGTTGTACAGAAAGCCGTTGCCCGTCACCGTGATCCGCAGCTCGCTGCCCTTTCGGGAAACGGTCAGGCTGTCAATACGGCGGACGGTGGCCTTTTTCATCTTCCGGTTCCCGCAGAAAGCGGAAAAGTCGTGCTCGCCCAGAAGATAAGACGCTGCCCGGTTCATTGCCGCCGTATCCAGTTCTTCCGGGTCTATCCAGACATACCGGCGCTCAAAAACACAGGGGGCGTCGCCGGTCCAGATGCGATAGCGGTAGGTCTTCCCCGTGGCATTCAGCCGGGCGTGGAACCGGGGAGACGCCTCTTCACAGGAATATATGCCGATGTCCTCCGGCAGATACCTGCGCAGCTGCTCCAGAATCTTTTCTGGGGCCATTGGATTTTCGCAGTGGAAATTGGCAATCTGGTGGGCCGCATGGACCCCGGCATCGGTCCGGCCGCTGCCGGAAACCTCAACAGGCTCCTCCAGAATCCGGCTGAGCACCGTCTCCAGCTTGCCCTGGATGGTCCCCTCCACCCCAGTCAGTCTCTGCCAGCCCCGGTAGCGGGTGCCGTCATAACAAATATCCAAACGAAGATTACGCAGCATATTCCTCCAATTCTTCCCTTGCCTCCCGCTCTGTGTCCGCGGAAAACAGGAACTTTCCCTTTGCGTCATACACCTGCACATGTCCCTGCACATATCGGATGGAATACATAACCGTTCACTCCTTTTGGATTTCATGGCTATATATTACCATTCCGTAAGTCCAATAAATCGGACATTTATGGGTGTTTATCTCATACGCAAAAGAATTTTACTCTGTGGTTTCGCTTTTAACCCTAACCGCACATAAGCTGGGTGCCTCCGGCGGCGGTTTTCTTGCTTCTGCAAGAAAATCGATAAGAAGCAGCCTCAAGGGGGGCGCTGACCGCTGGCTGCTCCCGCACCAGAGCCGATGTATCAGCGGTGCGATTGCCACCGGCAATCGATTCATTAGATTCGCTGCGCGACGCACCGCCCCCCTTGAGAATCCCCTCCGGCGCGCATTTACGTTAGAAAAGCAATGTTTCGGCGGCGTTCTATTAAAGCGTTCAACATCTGAAAACTCATTATAAACCTCACTCTTTTGTTGTTTTCACTCCGTGAAAACAGTTCATGAACTTGGTTGTTCTTCTATTCCGCGCCAGTGCGCACACTGGCATGGAATACCCGGATGATGGGTTGCCGAAATAGAAAGCATCCAAAATATTGGTTTCCTTCATTGAACTGAACCGGAAAAAATTTAGGGACTGCA
>Ga0129316_1000293_pt1 | contig 31353 bp, 24 predicted proteins | sample Cm1ome_2_FD_94429 | JGI IMG/M metagenome (GOLD analysis project Ga0129316, IMG submission 94429) | Eastern black-and-white colobus group fecal microbial communities from Wisconsin, USA - Cm1022B metagenome | ecosystem: Host-associated > Mammals > Digestive system > Large intestine > Fecal...
ATATTATTCAATGACGCCTCAGGAACGCCATGCCTATGATGAACATCTTAGTGCTTTGATGATCCAGAATGATGTTCTTGATTCTGCTAAGCTGGAGGGAAAGATAGAAGGACGATTAGAAGGCCGTGCGGAAGGTCGTGCGGAAGGCCGTGCGGAAGGCATTAAAGAAGGTGTTCTTCGAAATGCCCGGAGAATGAAAGAAAAAGGATTTCCTATAGAAGATATTATGGAGATTACAGGATTGACATTCGAAGAGGTCAGTCAGTTGTAATTGTTTGTGTAAGGCCGGCCCGGGAATTCTTCGAGGGGACACAGGTCGTGGCTGAATCCTGCAGTTTCCCATGCGGTAGGTTTGGGAGTGTGAGGATTTGTTCCGGCCATATCCCAAAGACGCCTCCTGTTGGCTGGACTGTTATTTTTTTAAGTAAAAAGAAATAAGGAACTCCCGTCCGCGCAACTTCCGTTCATGTTTCACGACACTTGTTTCTGCATAAAGCGAATAGCCGTATGTCCGGTGGTTGAACAGATTGGATAGTGTGGCCGATAACTCAATATGCTTGCCCAAGCTGTAGGATATCTTTCCATCAAGCAGCAACATGTTTTTATATTGGTGTTCCCCTACTTCGTTGTGGTAATATTCTCCACTTAGCTGAGTGCTCAGGCGGTTGAATGGAGCGGCAAATATAGAAAACGTATGCTGCCAACGGCTTAGCCTATGGGGCGGTTGATGGTTGATGTGCAGGTTGTTCTGGCCATAGTCAAGGATATACTGCCAGTTCGCGAATTGTCCGATACGTCCGTTGAGACGCCCCGTCAGGTTATAGCTTTCTGTAGAATAGTCCGTCAGTTTTCCTTCGGACAGCATGGAACGGTTGGTTTTCCTATAAAGGAAGGTCACTCCCGCCATTCCTTTGAGGCATTCTATATTGCCGCTCACTGTGCCTAGTGCTGTCCATGTATTGCCCTTATGGGGCGATTTGGTATAATATTTCATGATGTAGTCACCTGTAAACTGTTGGCTTTGCAAAAAAGACGCACTGTTCCACGAACGCATAACCATGACATTGGCAAATAATCCCCATATCGGCTGTTTGAAGTTTAATGCTCCGCTAAGGGACTGTCCGGAGGTAGTGGTGTATTCTTCTATTCCGGAGGAGAGTGTACGGTAATCTGTCAGTATCAATCCGTTGTACAAGGAATGGAGGTCCATTGCTTTGGAGGTGGCCTGTCCTCTGACAGAAATGCGTAAGTGGGGAGTCACATTCCATCTGATCCGTAAGGATGGAGCACTTGTCCAGTCGTTTTCTTTGGACAGTTTATGGGCAAAAGTGTAGTGATAATAATGTACCGGAAGTTCCAGTGTCCCGTCCATACGACGGTACTTGTATTCCAGTTTGGGAATGGCGTACAGGTTGGCATAGCGGGTAGCCCATCCATTGGCTGGGATGCCCGGCGAATCAGGAAGGCCGTGCAGATAGCTGTTCAAATCACGGATCATGGCTGTTCCTCCTCCATTCATCGAGAGTGTCAGGTGCTTGAAGTTCATTCCATAGCTGGCAGATTCCTGGGTGAAGAAAGCTTGTTCCCTTGTTTTCTGCTGATAGCGTATTCCTCGCTGCACGTCCAGTGACTGTGGCCTCAGCTGCCAGTTGTTCCGGCTGTAGAAGGCTACGGTCTGTTTGCCGAATCGCTTGATGAGATTGAAAGTGTTCCCTATTTTGTAAACAGGGACTTCAGCTTGTTGCATGTTTGGGAGAGTGCCCGAGGTGTTGACATCCACATTCCTCCATTGCAGGTTCGTCTTCAGGATATTCTTCAGGTAGGAAGTGGAGCGGTTGGCCTCTACAGTCAGTTCGGCAGAAAGTTGGTGGAGATGTTCCAGTGCCTTTTGGTCATCCAGTACTATTTTGTTTTCTTCGGGCAGATAATAGGTATATCTGGAAGAGGCTTCCGAGGTTGTCCGGTCATTCAGATAATGGACTTGCGCTTTTATCTCTCGGTCCTTTCCCAGTCCCCATAACTGGCTGGTAGAGAAAAGATGGGAACGGTTGAAGAGAGTACGTTTTTGTTCCAAGTTGGGGATGGAGATTCCAGTTACCTGTATATAGTCCGACAACTCGGATGCGTCCTTTTCCATGGTAAGGTCGGACACCTCTTTTTCCAGGTTCTTGCCTATGTTGTTTGTCTTGTACAGCGTAATGTTCTGCTTGTTCCGTTTCATCTGCATGGTAAATGCCTCTATGCTCCATAATCCTCCTTCGGGTTGGGCTGAGACTCCTCCTGTGGCCAGTACGTTTGTTATCCATTGGGCTTTTGCATTGTTTTTTAGACGCAAGTTGACGGCTGCTTGGGTAGACAGGCTGATTCCCTGCAGGACACGTATGGGCTGGTGGTCTTCCATTATTTCTACTGAGCCGACATCGTCCGGTGAGATTCCGTTGGTGGCTATGCCGTATTTTCCTTCCAGCAAGTCCTTTCCTTCTATATAGAATTTGTTGATGCTGGTTCCATTATAGGTTATTTTGCCGGATTGGGTTACTTCCACTCCTGGCATTTTACGCATCACGTCGCCTATGGTCTTGTCCTGTTTGTCCGTGAAGCTTGCCACGTTGTAAATAAGGGTATCTCCTTCTTCTCTGATCTTCTTGGCTTTGACCGTTACTTCCTTTATTTGTATTACTGCCGGCTGCATGGCTATTCTGAAGCTTCGGCTGGTTTCCGTCAAGAGAATCTCTTGCGGTTTATATCCCATCATGGAAAAATGGAGCGAGCAATGTGTTACTTCCCCTTCTTTCAGTGTCAGGGTAAAATTACCGGCGGCATCGGTCTGTGCATATCTGATGATGTGCTTCTTTTGGGTGTCTTTCAGTACCACCAGTGTACCGTGCAGCGGCGAATTATCCTCACTGTCAATTACATTTCCAGTCAGAGCGGTTTGGGAAAAGGTGGGTAATGTAAAAAGGAATGCCAATAGTATCAGAATCGTTTGTTTCATGGTTCGTTTCTATTTACCATGCGGATAGTCTGTTTCTTCCAGTTCATAATTCCGGTGGCGCAACTCTGTTTTTTCTGCTCTTCCTTCTTTAAGTCCATACATCTGCCTTGCTCGGGCTGCCTGGTCAGTGTGTATCTCTTTATACAATGTCTGTAGGAACAGGCTTCTTGTTGTTTTAGCCCAGTCATATTCTGCATAATTATAGATCCCGACCGGTTCTATATCCTTTTGCCAGAGTCCTGTTATAGTAAATGTATAATCCTTATGTGCATCCTGTGCTTCCAATATCAGTCCTGGCAGTCCACAGAGTTTCCATGGCCCGTCGCTGATAGGGATTTCAAACGTAAACCACGCATACCAAGTACGTCCTCTGTATTGGCTGACGGCCAGCTGGCAGGGATAATCTAATATTGTTTTTGCGGAGTCCAGTAATTCCCATTGTGGCTTTTCCCAATCTTCGGTATAAGTCCAATGCATTAGTGCAAAATGATTGAATACGGTTATTTTTCCTGATGGATAATTCTTGTAAAGCCGCTCTCTGAACAGCCCTCCGGGCGAAGGAAGATTTTTCTTGGAGCATTCTAAAAAGAGCCTGGCTTTAGCTAGTTTGTCGTAGCTTAATGAATCATAGGACAAGTCTTTCGGACTGTAAAACATACTCGATTGTTTTCCTATCCGTAATCTTACATAATCTGCCTTGAAGTCATTTTCCCTATCAAGAGTATCCGTTACCATTCTTTTATAATACTCACATTCTAATATGGCCGGCTCAAATATATCAATTTGCTGGGCGGATGACATTATCGGCAGGCAATGAATGATCATTGAGATTGTGATTGTTTTTATGGTTGCTTTGTTCATGTGAAGTGGCAAATAGAGTTGGTTATATCACCAAATGTTATGACTATAATAGGGTATATCAAAAAACTTGTTTATCCATGTCTGTTTCTAAAAAATATATTTCTTTCATCATATCAATGTGTTAAAAGACTTTCTACTCACTTAAAGGCTTTTCGATTACTCCTTTTTATTATTTGCGTAAATAGCTGTCACTTGTTGTCTGTATGCTTTCCGCACGTTTTACCTTTACTTTCTTGCCGAAATCAAATTTGTAAATAAGGTTTAAGCACGCTCCTTGATAAGGGGTCTTATTATTTTCTTCTATTCTGCTTAGATTGTCATTGGTAATTGTAGTCAGATTTCTTCTTTTATTCAAAATAGCGTAAACTGATAAATTTATGCAGAACTTTTGATCCAGGAAATATTTGTAAAGGCCGGCATTCATATTGTATACACTGTGATATATTGTTTCGCTTCTACGGGCTCTTCTTTCTGCCATAAAGTTAAAACTTCCACCGAAAGTATTTGTGAAACGAAGGCTGTTGTCACAAAAGAATAGGCAATGGAATACATGGTAGGTTTGCTCGGGTGAGACCTCTTTGGTGTAGTCGCCATCAAGGGAGGCATTGGTAGTCCACCAGCTGAACAGGGCCTTAGTGAAACCTATTGAAAAAGCATGTCGATAAGACTTGCCTATATTGGTCGGCATAGTATAGGTGATGATCGGATTGTCTTTATCCTGATAGACCAGAGGATATGAGTCATCTTTACGCTTTCCATAAGTGTAGCTTATACTCCAAGTATCTGATAAACTCAACAATAGTCGGATACGATGTTCGGTGGTAGGTACCAAATCGGGATTCCCTTTAGCATAAGAATATTCAGAGATATAGACAATAGCTGGATTCATGTTCTTATAAGGGATATTTCCCATTCTTTTTGAATAGGATAAAGAGGCTTGGTTCTTTTCAGAGAAAAGGTAACCCAGTTTGATGGAGGGGAACAAATTGCGATATGTGCGTTTGTCACCTGCTATGTTATTGGAAATACATTTCACTTCATCCTCTTGTACCCGTATACCGCCATTTAATGTAAATTTCTTCCATTGCCATACATATTCTGCATAGCCTGCATAACCTATGCCTTTATAGGTAAATAGCCCGCTTTTATCTTCTTTCTGCCACCCTTCTTCACTCTGATATGCGTAATACATCTGGTTGTCGGTATGGTTATTATAATAGTAGCCACCCCATTTCAATCTGGAATGTTCGTTGAGCAAGAAGATATAATTTATCTCTGCCTTCCATAAATCAGAAACAGTCCCGTTATTGCTGCATTTATTATTCTCTTCGTTTTTATCCGGATACTGATAAAGATAATGGTAATTCAGTTCTTGCGTTTCGTCGCTTCTCAAATAATCAAGAACTGTCTGCAAAGTATTCTTTCCGTTTTTTGATTTCCAATTATAGTTCAAACTGGCTTGATATATTTTTTCATCCCCTTTCCCTTTACTATGGTAGGAAGAGGTATATTCCTTTTCTGTTTCTTGTATTTCGGAAAAAGAAGAAGATTTTAGTGTGCTTCCAGCTTGTTTTACCATACAGTTCAGTCCGATGCTTTGCAGGGTAGTTATATCATATAACATGCTGAATGTTTCATTGATTCTTCTTATATTATTACGGTCTACATTCTGGTTTACAATATGGGTATTCAGGTGACTATTATGGGTTATGTTTTCTGTGATATAAGGATTTCCTGAATTAGAAAGGACTAGATTGTTGTAAAAGTTCCATTTTCCAAACCGAAGGCTTAATGGGAGGCCAAAGCGTTCCCTATGACTGTTCCTTTTTCTCATCTGTCCTAGCAAAGAGGGTGAACCATTGCCTCCGCCATCTGCATTTTTTTTCAAATGTATATATATGATTCCTCCTTTAGTCGTGGCATTATGTTGTAAATCGGCTTCCGGCAGAATTTCAACATTTTCTATGTTCGTGGCTTGCAGACTTGACAATTCAGTGCGGTCATGAAGTTCTCTGCCGTTTATGTATATTTTAGACACGGTTCCCCCATTCAGCCTTAGTTCATCGTTCATGTTTATGACACCGGGCAACATTCCCAATGCTTCGTTTACAGTTCTTCCTTTCACTACGGGATTTCCTTTCATGTTTACGATTATCCGGTCGTACTCGTGCTTGATGAAATTGCTTTTTACTATTACTTCATTCATGCTGATGATGGAAGGTTCCAGTATGAATTCTACATCTTTTATTGATGGAGGAACAGAAGTAAAAACTGTCTTGTATTCTATATGAGATGCACGAATGATGCAATTCTTCACGTCTTTACGTGAAAGTATAAATTCCCCTTTTTCATCCGTGATAGTTCCTTTCACTAAAGAAGAATCATTAGCTGATAAGAGAGATATTGTTACAAATTCTATAGGAGTACGATTCCTATCCATTACTTTTCCTACAATACTGTCGTTTTGTGCTTGGAGAAGTTTAGGAATTAGGAAAAATATTATTAGTAGCAATACTCTCATATCAGTAATAGTCTTTTAACCGTAAAGAAATCTTTTGAGAAATTAGAATTCTAATGAAAAACTAGTATTCTCTTAATTAAATTTCAATATTGGTTTGATTAATAAATTTGCATTTAATAGCTTGGATTCATCTAGTATCTTTAATCCAATACCATTTACCTTCCCAATAGACCCATTCTCCTCCTTTAATGGAGGATAATTCCTGTGCATTTAATACTTCTATTTTCATAAATTGTTCTCTTTTTGAGTGATATAGCAAAGATAAATGGATTTTTTAAAATTATTGTTAACCCAAATGTAACCTTTTGTGTAACTCTATAAAATATTTTGGTTACATTTGTGTGTGATTTTGATTACATACCTTATGAAAAAAGTGATTTATATAGCCATAATTGCCGCCATTGCCATGTTCTGTTTGCAAGGATTATGGATTGGCAATATGTATCGTGCCTATGTTACGCAAACGATTGGGACGATAGAAAATGTCATGTCTGTCAGTATAGGAAAAGAAATAGCATTCCGACGTCATGCCTCGCCTTATGAAGATCCGGAACATCCGAAGATTGTTTATAAGGCGGCTGATGACATGACGCCTGAGGAAAGAAGCCGTTTGAAAGGGGATACGCTGGACTTGGATATGATGACCCGGCAGCATATAGGTTCCAATTTAGCGGAAATGATTATGCAGTTTAGTCAGGATGATTTCATTAAAAAAGGAAAGTTCGTTCTTCTTTCCAAACTGGACAGTATTTTCCGTAAAGAACTGGGGCGGACGGAGGTGGCGGCCGACTGTTGTATCTTGCTGTGTGGCAAGGATACGGTTACGGTCATAAACAGCTTTGGGGTATTGCCTGATGAACGGTGGGCGAAAAGCACACGCTTGTTCCCTATTGGTACCAAAAGCCTGCAATTCATACAAGTGAAGGCGGACATTGCACTTTCGCCTTTTTTGCGCGAGATGATTCTTATTCTGATGTCTTCTATCTTATTGGTAGTCATTACATTATGGTGTGTGATTTATTTGGTCGCTTTGGTTAGAAAGAAAGACAAGCTATTCAAACAGCGTGAAGCCAGTGTGAATGGGACGGTACACGATTTGAAAGCTCCCTTGAACAGTGTGATAACCCTGATGGGGTATCTGAAAAAGAAATTGCCGGATGCTTCTTTACAGAAAATAGTAGCGGATACAGCTGCCCAGACACGTAATCTGGTAAATGATATAGAAGCATTATTAATAACCGCTCGGCAAGATAAACAGAAAATAATTCTGCAAAAGACGGAGACAGACCTGTTGCAGTTAATAGAGCGTGCACGGGAAAGTATCTCCATACAGTATGTTGGTAAACCTCATAAAATAACACTTGAATCGGATTTCAATGAGGCCAAATTGAGGTTGGATCCGCTTTATGTAACGAATGTTATCCGAAACTTATTGGAAAACGCTTTGAAATATTCCAATGGGGGAGTAAGTATTGTTATTAAAGTGGGAAAAGAAAAAAATGAGGTGGTATTGTCGGTCGAGGATAATGGTTGGGGGATAGAAAGGAAATACCAAAAGAAAATATTCACGCAGTTTTTCCAGGTACCACGCGAAGAGGTGGTGCATCAGCATGGTTATGGTGTGGGACTGGCTTATACTAAATACATTATGGAAGCGCATGGCGGAAGCATCTCCGTAGAGAGTGAACTCGGAAAAGGAAGTACTTTTATTTGTAGATTTCCGGTGAAATGATTTCTTTTGTATATTCAATTATAAAAATGGGGAAGTGATGAGTAAGGAAAAGGTTCTTTTTATTGATGATGATGTCATGCTGGGCAATATAGTAACCATGGCACTGACAGAGGAAGGGTATGTGGTGCATCAGCAAAATTCATTGACCTGCATAAAGGCTGTTGTCGGTGAGTTCAAACCGTCCATTATTATTATGGATGTAGAGGTAGGGGCAGAAGATGGTATTGATGTGATGCCGGAAGTGTATGCTATAGCTCCTGAAATCCCAATTATTGTTATATCCTCACATTCTGAAAGTAATGAGGTGGTCAGGGCTTTGCAAAATGGAGCAGTGGCTTATCTGAAGAAACCTTTTGAAACAGAGGAACTGGCAGCATATATAAAACGTCATGCCAATGTGACTCACAACTCCATTTCAAGGATAAGAATAGCATCGCTGGAACTGGATACCCAAAGCCATATATTGTATCAGGATACCCAAAAATTGAAAAAACTAAGTAAGCTGGAATTTGCATTGCTTCTATTGCTGAATGGGCATCAAGGGGAAATCGTATCTCATGATGAAATAAGTAGGTTGTGGGAGGGAGCAATAGTGGACAATCATAGCATCTATAATTTGATCGGAAAATTGAGAAAGGTTTTATCTGTGGATGCCCGCATTGAATTGGTTACCGTAGGGAAGGACGGCTATGCTTTGAGAATTGGGGATGTCGCAAGCTGCACATGAAGAATATATGAAGGATATCTATAGCAATCCTTCATTGTAACTTATTTATATTCAGTGAGTAACGGGCTGATGACAGATTTGAAGGAATTTATTCCGGCATTTCATTTTAATGTGTGGTTTAAAACAATCTGTCGGATAATAGATCAATGTATTAGAATTGAAGGCTTCCCGATCATTTTTGCGTAAATAGCTGTCACTTGTTGTCTGTATGTTTTCCGCACGTTTTACCTTTACTTTCTTGACGAAATCTCTCGTAATTCATTGAAATGATTGTCACTGGCATGAGATGTCTGTGAGGTCTGTTTTGTTGTAAAGAAAAGTATGTGGACTTCGTGAGCCAAGTAAGCGGTGTTACTTTGCCTGGGAACATATCTTACTTTGCTCACGAAGATATCTTACTTTTTTCAGTGAGATAATTCTCTTGAATGCTATCTTGGCTCTCGTCTAATCAAAACGAGATGCCATGTCGTGGCAATGTATCCGCTGGACAGTTACTGGTTGGGATGGGGGAGTTAAAAATTTCTTTCTCTGCTGGTAATTGCAGGATAATGACTATCTTTGTCTCATTGCATGAATTAATAAATACAGACTACGTTATGGGAACAGAAGGCATACAGGACAAATACGTGAACCCTTATACCGATTTCGGCTTCAAACTGCTGTTCGGTACAGCCATGAACAAGGAACTGCTCATCAGTTTTCTCAATGCGTTGCTGTTCGGGGAGGAGACGGTGAAGGATGTCACCTATATGAATACGGAGCACCTGGGCACGCAGGAATATGACCGCCGTGCGATATTTGTGTATTGCGAGAACGAGAAGGGAGAGAAGTTCCTGGTGGAGATGCAGCGCGGCGAGCAGCAGTTCTTCAAGGACCGGAGTTTGTACTATTCCACTTTCCCCATCCGCGAGCAGGGCAAGCGCGGTCCGTGGGATTATGAGTTGAAAGCAGTCTATGTGATTGGTATCCTGAATTTTTCTTTTGACGATACGGATAATGAACATTTTCATCATGAAGTGAAGCTGGTGGATCTTCATACGCATAAAGTATTTTATGACAAGCTTGCCTTCATCTATCTGGAAATGCCGAAGTTCAGCAAACGAGAGGACGAACTGGAAACCATGTTTGACAAGTGGCTGTTCGTGCTCCGTAACCTTTCCTCTCTGTTCGAGCGTCCGCGTGCCCTTCAGAACCGTGTGTTCGACCGTTTGTTCGAGACTGCCGAAATAGCCCGCTTCTCCCGGAAGGAACTAAGTGAGTATTGGGAAAGTTTGAAGAATTTCCGTGATTGGTACAGTGTGATGAAAACTCAACTGAAGAAAGGCCGGGAAGAAGGACGTAAAGAAGGCCGGGAAGAGGGACGTGAAGAGGGACGTGAGGAAGAGCGTATGAGGAATGCGCGGAATTTGAAAGAATTGGGGGTGTCATCTGAGATCATAGCACAAGCTACGGGGCTTTCTGAAGAGGAAATAAAAGCCCTTTAATGGGTTGCAAAGGGCTTGGCTGGAAAGAATCGTTTCTATTCGTATTCGTGTTTCCGTTTCGGATTCATCGGAAACCAACCTTTCAGCACGCGTTCGCGTTGTTCGAATATCTCTTTGATGGTCCATAAAGAAGAGAAAGAGAAGACACCCAACAAAGAGGAGATCAGGATGTCGCTGATAAGCACGGTACCTATAATGCCTGCTATACCCAGTGCCAGAAATATCCACCAGCACCGTGTACCCCAATAATATTCGGCCTTGACCACTACCGGGTGGAAAAGACCGATTATTAAAAAGGTGCAGATGCCGATTACGATACCGCCCAAATGGTATTCATTCAGCCATTCCATTCTTTCTTAGCTTTGAATGGGTATTTCTTTTTTGATGCTCTGTTCCAGAGAGATCAGGGTCTCGGTAGCTGTGACACCGGGGATTTCCTGAATCTTTGAATTCAGCAAGTCCATCAAATGCTCGTTGTCACGAGAGTAAAGCTTGGTCAGCATGGTATAGGGGCCTGTGGTGAAATGGCATTCCACGATCTCGGGAATCTTCTTCAGCTCTGCCACTACATTTTTGTACATAGATCCTTTTTCCAACTTTATTCCTACGTAGGTACAGGTTCTGTAACCTAAACTCTTAGGGTTTACATGATATCCGGAACCAATAATAACTCCCAAATCAATTAATCTTTGCACACGCTGGTGAATGGCCGCGCGCGAAACTCCACATTCTGCTGCGACATCCTTAAACGGGATGCGGGCATTTTGGGATATAATTTCTAGAATTTGTCTGTCGAGACTATCAATTTTCTCCATAATATACCGATTTTAATGTTATCAATCTGTAAGCAAATATAGGAATACTTTTTAATTTATCTACTATTTTGCAAGAAAAAACAGGATTTCTTTGAAAAAAAGTGCAAGAAGGGACGCTAATCACCTATCTTTTTCTCTATTTCGCCGATTTTCCCTCTTCTTTCAAATGAGAAGGTGTCGCTATGCTCATCTAAATATTTCAACAGGAACAGTGATTTCCGTAACAAATGTTTTTGTTCTTCGGGTTCTTTCAGCAAGGCGTCCTGATGGAGAAGTTCGGATAACATGTCAATGCGGGTGAGCAATTCCTCTCCGCCATAGTTCTGTCCCATCTCGTTCAGTATATATTCCGCATCCTGGTCATAATAGAAGGTGGGGGGGTGATTGAAATAGGCTCGATAAATGCTTTGAAGCTGCAATTGCAGTTCGAGGCCGTTCTTTTTGTCTCTTTCCTCTACTAGTTTTTCCAGTGCTTCGAAAAATTGCTGGAGCAACCGCATAATGTAATCTCTTTGCAGCATGTTAATCTTCCTCCTCGTTTTTATGGGTTAGTGTCACTAATACTTTATCTATCCGGGCTCCGTCCATATCGACTATTTCCAGTGTGAAGTCATTCCATTCCATGGTTTCACCGGTCTTGGGTATGTGCCCTAGTTGTTGCAGGATGAGGCCGCTCAGGGTGTTGTAGTTGTAATCGGGGTATAAATCCTCCATTTCAAAATGACTCAGGAAATCATAGAAGGAACATTGGCCGTCTATCAGCCAGCTTCCGTCCTTGCGGGGAACGATATCGGGATCCTCCGAGTCACTGGGCAAGGAACCTACCAGGGCTTCCAGAATATCCTTCATGGTGATGATGCCTTGCAGGCTGCCGAATTCATCGCAGATTAATCCGTACTTGATGTTGTGCTGGCGTATTTGTTCCAGTACTTTATATACATCCATGTTTTCGTGAAAGTATTGGGCCGGACGGATGACATCACGCAGATTGAACTCGCAACTGTTCAGCTTTCCGAAGAGATCCTTCAGATAGACTACTCCGATAATATTGTCCAGGGTGTTTCCTTGCGTGACAGGATAAACTTGGTACAGGTGTTGGCATACGATGTCATACAGTTGCCTGTTGTTCATGTCTATGTCAATGGATACGATGTCGCTGCGATAGGTCATGATGGTGTTGATGCTGCGGTCGCCCAGGGAGAAGACACGGTCTACAATGTCTTGTTCCACTTCCTGCACTTCGCCGTTCTCGGTCCCTTCGTCTATCATGGATCTGATTTCTTCCTCGGTCACTTTCTCCTCGGCAGTGTTGATATGCAGCAGGTTGAAGATGAGGGAAGTACTTTTGGCAAGCAGCCATACAAAAGGAGAGGCGATGATGGACAGCCAGTACATGGGGCGTGCCAATAACTTGGCGGCACGGGTGGAGACGCTCATGCCGATACGTTTGGGCACCAGCTCGCCAAAGATGATGGTGAGGTAAGTGACTAGAATGACGATTAGGATTTGAGCCAATAAATAGGCATACGTGGCGGGTACGCCGGTGTTAATCAGTATTTTACCAAGGTCGGCGGCCAGTACGTCGCCGGAGTAAATACCGGTCAATATACCAATCAGGGTGATTCCGATTTGAATGGTGGATAGGAACTTGTCCGGGTCATTGGCAAGCTTTAAAGCAATACGCGCTGTGGAGCTTCCATGACGGATATCGTTGGACAAACTACTTTTACGTGCTGAGATCAAGGCGATTTCGGACATAGCGAATACCCCGTTCAGTAAGATAAGTGCGATGATAATGGCAATTTCCATGTAAGAATTTACGTTTTGTTTTGCTAACAAATGTACTAAGAATTGTGTTTTCTCATTCTTCTTTTAGATTTAATTAATGAATTATCTGTCATTTACGCTATCTTTGCGGTGTCTATATTTAGAAAGGAGTAATGATGCATCCGTTGGAACTATTCAATTATTGTCCGAAATGCGGTTCGCCGCGCTTCGAAGTGAACAATGAGAAATCGAAACGTTGTGCCGATTGTGGCTTTGTGTATTATTTCAATTCCAGTGCCGCCACCGTAGCTTTTATCTTGAATGATAAGAATGAGTTGCTGGTGTGCCGCAGAGGAAAAGAACCGGCAAAGGGAACATTGGACCTGTCCGGCGGGTTTATTGATATGCATGAGACCGGTGAGGAAGGTGTGGCGCGTGAGGTGCTGGAAGAAACCGGCCTGCAAGTGGAGCAGGCTGTCTATCAGTTCTCACTCCCTAATACGTATCTTTATTCGGGGTTTCTGGTACATACGTTGGACCAGTTCTTTCTGTGTAAAGTGAAAGATACCAGCCGGATAAAGGCGATGGATGATGTGGCAGAGTCTTTCTGGCTTCCGTTGGACAGGGTGCATCCCGAAGAGTTCGGGCTGGATTCCGTGCGTGAGGGAGTCGGACGTTTTTTAAAAGAACATAAACTTTAATGATAAGATATGAAAAGAAAAACCTTATTGATGGCTGCATTGATGGGAGGCTGTTCCTTGCAGGGAATGGCACAGCAGATCACTCCCAAGGATGTGGCAGGTGACAAGGAATATAACCGGGTATGCCGGGAATATGAGTTGAAAGGCGGGGACAGCATGGAACTGTTGCAGGCTTATCTGGACAAATATCCTGATTCCCGTCACAAGAACAGAGTGCTGTCACTGATCGCCTCTGCTTATTTTACAGAAGGGAAATATAAGGAGGCTATTGCTTTGTTCCGATCGTGTGATTTGGAGGCTTTGCCCGATAAAGAGAGGGATGACTGTGCCATGCGTCTGGCCACCTCTTATCTGAAGGAGGATAATCTGCGTGAAGCGGCGGTATGGTTTACCTTGCTGAAAGAGGTAAGTCCGTTGTATCAGGATGATGCTGTGTATAATCTGGCCTACATTGATTATGTGGAGAAGCGTTATGACAAGGCGCTGAAGAGTTTCCAGTCTTTGCAGAATGATGCCGTATATGGAGCGTTGGTTCCTTATTATATAGGAGAGATTTATTTGTTGAAAGGAAATTATCAGCAGGCCCGTACTGTGGCGAAGGCGTATCTGGAGCAATATCCGGCTAAAAAGGATGTCCCCCAGATGGAACGGATTTTGGGTGAGGCTTGTTTCGGACTGAATGATTACCAGGAGGCGACAGCTCCTTTGGAGAGATACCGCGGAAGTGTTTCCCATCCTCAGCGTAAGCCTTTGTATGAACTTGGTATGAGCTACTATTATACCGGTGTTTATTCCAAGGCTGCCGCTACTTTGGGAGAAATGACTTCGGTGCGTGATGCTTTGTCACAGAATGCTTACCTCCACATGGGGCTGGCTTACTTGAATCTGAAGCAACGGAATCAGGCCCGCATGGCATTCGAGCAGGCTGCCAATTCTGATTTTGACCCGAAGGTAAAGGAGCAGGCTCTTTATAACTATGCTTTGTGTATTCATGAAACGTCTTATTCTCCATTTGCCGAGTCGGTTACCGTGTTTGAACGTTTTCTGAACGAGTTCCCGAACTCTCCTTATACGGAGCGTGTCAATGATTATTTGATAGAGGTGTATATGAATACCCGCAGTTATGAGGCGGCTTTAAAGTCCATCGCAAAGATTGAGCATCCGGGCACACGGATTATGGAGGCCAAGCAGAAGATTTTGTTCAGGCTGGGCACACAGGCTTTTGCGAACGCCCGTTTTCAGGAGGCTTTGGATTTCTTCAACCAATCGCTGGCTGTGGGGCAATACAATCAGACGACAAAGGCGGACGCCTATTTCTGGAGGGGAGAGTCCAATTACCGTCTGGACCGTTTCCCGCAGGCGGGTAATGATTACCGCTTGTATCTGGAATTTGCCACCAACAAGAGCGGACAGGAATACGGTCTGGCTCTCTATAACTTGGGATATACTTATTTCAAACAGAAAAATTATGGGAGCGCGGCCACTTGGTTTACTCGTTTTGTGGACAGGGGAAGTGCCAATGAACGTGCCATGCAGGCGGATGCCTATAACCGTATAGGTGACTGTCATTTCTATGACCGCCGCTTTGAACAGGCTCGCCAGGACTATGCCCGTGCAGTGGAGATTGACCCGTCACTGGGTGACTACTCTTTGTATCAGGAAGCGTTTGTACGTGGTTTGCAACGTGATTATAACGGAAAAGTACAGACATTGAACCGCCTGATTGCAGAGTATCCCGAATCACAGTACATGGATGATGCCCTCTACGAACAGGGACGTGCCTTTGTACAGATGGAGGATAATGCCAATGCCATTGCCCGGTTCCATATTCTGGTGAAGAAATTCCCGGAAAGTAATGTTTCACGCCGTGCGGCCAATGAAATAGGTTTGTTGTACTATCAGGATGACAAGTATCCTGAGGCTATTCAGGCTTATAAGCAGGTTATTGCCAGTTATCCGGGCAGTGAGGAAGCTCGTTTGGCCCAGCGTGACTTGAAGTCCATCTATATTGATTTGAACAAGGTGGACGAGTATGCTGATTTTGCTTCAACCATCCCCGGCGGCGCAAACTTTGATGTGAATGAGCGTGATTCATTGACTTATGTGGCTGCCGAAAGGGTATATATGCGGGGGGAGGTCAATGAAGCCCGCAACAGCTTTACCCGTTATTTGCAGACTTTCCCCGAAGGGGCTTTCAGCCTGAATGCCAATTATTATATCGGTTTGATAGACTATAATCAGAAAGCATTTGAAAGTGCAGCCCAACACTTGGATAAAGTATTGGAATATCCCAACAACAAATATTCTGAAGATGCCATGTTGATGGGTGCCGAAATGGCTTACACGGCGAAGAATTATGAAAAGGCTTTGACTATCTACAAGCAACTGAAAGACAAAGCCGCCTCTATGGAACGTCGCCAACTAGCCAAAACCGGCATGTTGCGCAGTGCACACATGCTGGGAAATGGGGAGGAGATTATCCTTGCCGCAACCGATTTGCTGGCTGATACCAAACTGGCACCGGAATTGTCTAACGAGGCACATTATTATCGTGCAAAAGCTTATCTGGATGCCGGCAAGACGGAGGCAGCCATGGAGGATCTGATGGTCTTGGCAAAAGATACCCGTAATGTATATGGAGCGGAGGCCAAATATAAAGTGGCCCAGATTTACTTCGACGGCGGACAAACGGATAAGGCAGAGCAGGAAGTGCTGAATTACATTGAGGTAAGTACACCGCATACCTACTGGCTGGCACGCAGTTTTGTATTGCTGGCTGATGTGTACATGAAGCTAGGACGTAACTTGGATGCCAAGCAGTATTTGCTTTCATTGAAACAGAACTATCAGGCGGATGATGATATTGCCGGTATGATTGAAAGCAGACTTGAGAAATTAAAGATTGAGAATTAAAAATTAAAAAATAAGTGCTGAATATGATAAGTAAGAAATTGTCCGTTGGTCATTGTTCCTTGTCCTTTATGTTGGCATTTCTGCCTCTGTCTGCTGCATACGCGCAGCAAGATAGTACGCTGAATCGCACGGTGGTGGTAGAGAATGAGTATAATCCCCATATCATGGATGCCTCGAAGATTAATGTGCTTCCTAAGGTGGAGGAGCCGGCCATAGTGAAGAAAGGGATAGAATATGCTACAGCCTTGCGTCCTGTTTCGGCCTGGACGTATGAAAGCATGTCTCCCATTACCCGCGAATGGGCTGTGAACCAGGCAAAACGCGGATATGTCCGTGCCGGATATGGTAATTATGGGAATGTGGATTTCAAGGCCGGGTATGTATGGGATATCACCGGGAACGACCGCTTGAAGGTCGGAGCGTCTCTGGATGGCAGGAACGGAAAACTGAAGCATTGGAATGCTGAGGATTGGAAATCGCGTTTTTATTCTACAGAATTCCGCTTGGACTATTCTCATGATTTCAGTAAGGTAACTTTGAATTTAGGTGGCTGCCTGCAATCCCAAGTGTTTAATTATATGCCTGATTACGAGATAAATATAACCCCTAATAGGAGTACAGATAAGCAACATCATACTCTGGGTGACTTCCATATAGGTGTTTCTTCCAGAGATGAATCGCTTCCTTTGCAATTTACCTTGCAGACTGGATTGAAGTATTTTGGTATCAAATATCCGCTGGATTATTCTGATAATGCATCTACAGGCAAGGAGAAGATTGTGCATACCGAAGGAGATGTATGGGGCAAGTTGAATGAAGAACAGCGGGTGGGCATCCGGTTTGAGATGGATAACCTGTTTTATTCATCGGGCAGTTGGATGAGCGACTATACTTCACTGGCTCTGAATCCTTATTATATGTTGGAAAGTGACGACTGGCGTGTTCGTGTCGGTGCTCATGTGGACTGGCAGTCGGGAGAGGACAGCGGCATTGATGTGGCTCCCGATGTGAAAGCCGAATACTTGTTCTCGGATAGTTATGTGCTTTATCTGCATGCACTGGGAGGACGTGAATTGAATGATTACCGTCGGTTGAATGCTTTCTCGCCTTATTGGTCTTTAAATGGCCGGATGCCTTCCACCTATGTGCCGCTGAATGCTTCATTGGGCTTTAAAGCGTCTCCGGTAAATGGCTTGTGGTTTAATATCTTTGGCGGATACCGGATCAGCAAAGATGAGTTGTCCTGCAATCTGGTGGATGTGGACGGATATTATTTTACTCATTTCTTGCAGGATGAAGCGAAAACCGCCTATGGAGGCGCTGAATTGAAATACGGCTATAAGGACTGGTTCGATGCTTCATTGAAAGGTACATTTTATAGTTGGAAGACGGATCATGAAAACGAAGAGTTGTATTTAATGACCAAGCCCAAGTTTGAATTGAATTTTTATGCTGAGGCTAAAGTCTTCGAAGGACTGAAGATTAATTTAGGTTACGAATATGTACAGCGGAAAGAATATGTGATAAAAGAGGGGAATGGCAGCTGGGACTTAGGCCTGGGCAATATCAGTGACCTGAGTGTGGGGGCCAGTTATACGTTCCTGAAAGATTTGTCTGTTTTCGGCCGCGTGAATAATCTGCTGAATAAACAATATTATTATGAGCATGGCTATCCTGCTGAAAAACTGAATGTTCTAGCCGGTCTTTCTTTGGTTTTTTAGTTAAATAGAGACCTGGAGAGGAATTTTTTAAGAAAAAAAAGCAGAAACATACCTTATTATATAGGTGTGCTTCTGCTTTTTTTCTACTTTTGCCCCAAAATAAAATGGAATACATAGTATTATGCAAAAAAATCTAGTAATAGTGGAGTCACCCGCCAAGGCTAAAACCATTGAGAAATTCTTGGGCAATGATTATAAAGTCCTTTCCAGTTACGGGCATATCCGGGATTTGAAGAAGAAGGAGTTTAGTATCGATGTGGAGAATGGGTTTGAGCCGACTTACGAGATACCGGCAGATAAGAAGAAATTGGTAGCCGAATTGAAAGCGGAGGCAAAGAAAGCTGATATGGTATGGCTTGCATCCGATGAGGACCGTGAAGGAGAAGCTATTTCATGGCACTTGTTTGAAGTCTTGGGATTGGATCCTAAGAAGACCAAGCGCATTGTATTCCACGAGATAACCAAAACAGCGATACTAAAAGCCATCGAGAATCCGCGTGACATTGATGTGAATCTGGTAAATGCACAGCAGGCACGCCGTATCTTGGATAGAATTGTAGGTTTTGAACTTTCACCGGTGCTATGGAAGAAGGTGAAACCTGCCCTTTCTGCCGGACGTGTGCAGTCTGTTGCCGTTCGTTTGATTGTGGAACGTGAACGTGAGGTGCACGCTTTTGTCAGTGAGCCGTCTTATCGTGTTACGGCGGTGTTCGAAGTGCCTGATGTCGATGGAAATGAAGTTGAAGTGAAAGCGGAATTGGCCAACCGTTTCAAGACCAAGGAAGAAGCACAGGCTTTCCTTGAAACTTGTAAGGATGCGCAGTTCTCTATCGAAGATATAACAACCCGCCCTGTGAAGAAATCACCGGCTGCCCCGTTTACTACTTCTACGTTGCAGCAGGAGGCTGCCCGTAAGCTGGGATTTACAGTAGCGCAGACCATGATGGTGGCGCAGCGTCTGTATGAAAACGGACAAATCACCTATATGCGTACGGACTCGGTGAATCTTTCAGACTTGGCTTTGAATGCCAGCAAGCAGACTATTCTGTCTCTGATGGGAGAAAAATATGTCAAAGTTCGTAAGTTTGCCACTAAAACCAAAGGGGCACAGGAAGCGCATGAGGCTATCCGTCCTACTTATATGGAGAATGAGAAGGTAAACGGAACCGGTCAGGAGCAGAAGTTGTATGAACTGATCTGGAAACGCACTATCGCTTCACAGATGGCGGATGCGGAACTGGAGAAAACAACGGCTACCATTGTAATCAGCAACAGCAGCGAGAAATTTATCGCTACCGGCGAAGTGATTACTTTTGACGGTTTCCTGCGTGTGTATAAGGAATCATACGATGATGACAATGAACAGGAAGACGAGGGCCGTCTGTTGCCGCCTCTGAGCAAAGGGGGGAAATTGATAAGAAAAGAAATTCTGGCGACTCAGCGATTTACTCAATGTCCGCCCCGTTATACGGAAGCCAGCCTGGTGCGCAAACTGGAAGAGTTGGGTATCGGTCGCCCTTCTACATACGCGCCTACTATCTCTACCGTGCAGCAACGCGGTTATGTGGAGAAAGGGAACAGTGAAGGGGTGAAGCGTTCGTATGATATCTTGAAACTGAAAGGTGGTAAGATTACGGAAACTACCAAGACGGAGATGACGGGAAATGAAAAATCCAAGCTGCTGCCTACGGATACCGGCATCGTGGTAAACGATTTCCTGATGGAATACTTCCCTGATATCATGGACTTTAACTTTACAGCGAATGTGGAGAAAGAATTCGATGAAGTGGCTGAAGGAGAAAAGGAATGGACGGGTATGATGGGCAGTTTCTATAAAGGTTTCCATCCGTTGGTAGATAAGACCATTCACTCTAAGACCGAGCATAAGGTGGGTGAAAGAGTATTGGGGACAGATCCGGTAAGTGGCAAGCCGGTATCGGTTAAGATCGGCCGTTTCGGCCCGGTTATTCAGATCGGTACTGCCGATGATGAGGAGAAACCACGCTTTGCGCAGTTGGCAAAAGGGTTGTCTATGGAAACCATTACGTTGGAAGAAGCCTTGGAGGCATTTAAACTTCCTCGCACGTTGGGCGATTATGACGGTCATACGGTAACGGTGGGAGTAGGGCGTTTCGGGCCATACGTGCGCTATGACAAACTGTTTGTCTCTATACCTAAAGGAACTGATCCGATGGAGATTACCTTGGATGAGGCTGTGGAACTTATTAAGAATAAGATCGAGGCGCAGGAGAAGAAGTTTATTAAAGTATTCGATGCTGACCCTGATATGCAGGTCTTGAATGGTCGTTACGGCCCTTACATCAGCTATCAGAAAAAGAATTATAAGATTCCGGAGAATGTGGAACCGGCGGATTTAAGCCTGGAGGCTTGTTTCAAGGTGATAGAATTGCAGAAAAGCAAGGCGGAAACCCGTAAAACGAAGGCGGCTTCAAGAAACAGGGAATCCGTGAATATGGAAGAGGAACCCGAGACATCTAAAGAATCCGCCCGGAGTAAGGCGGCTTCTAAGGCGAAGGGCACTGCAAAAGCAAAAAAATGACACGTATATTTTTAATAGGATATATGGGTGCGGGCAAAACGACTTTGGGTAAAGCGTTTGCCCGTGAAATGGGTCTGGAGTTCATAGATCTGGACTGGTATATTGAAGAACGCTACCACAAAACCGTTCAACAGCTGTTCTCGGAGCGAGGAGAGGGCGGATTTCGCGAACTGGAGCGTAAAATGTTGCACGAAGTGGCCGAATTTGAGGATGTGGTTGTTTCGGCAGGTGGGGGGACACCTTGTTTTTTTGATAACATGGAGTATATGAATGATTGCGGTGATACGGTGTTTCTGGATGTAGAACCTGCCGTGTTGTTCCGCCGCCTGAGGGTAGCCAGGCAGCAACGTCCGTTGTTGGCAAATAAAAGTGACGAGGAACTGATGAAGTTTATCTGTGAGGCGTTACAGAAAAGGCTTCCGTTTTATTCCAAGGCAAAACATTTGTTTAAGGCCGATGAACTGGAGGATAAAAGACAGATTCAGAACTCTGTTGACAGCTTGAGAAAGCAATTGAATAAATAATTATATAGTAAATACACACTCTTTGCACAGAAGAAGAAATGAGAAAATGGCGTATTGAAGATTCGGAAGAGCTCTACAACATAACCGGGTGGGGAACTTCGTACTTTGGTATCAATGACAAAGGTCATGTAGTGGTAACTCCTCGTAAGGACGGCGTTGAGGTCGATTTGAAAGAATTGGTCGATGAGTTGCAATTGCGGGATGTGGCAGCTCCTATGCTGATCCGTTTTCCGGATATTCTGGATAATCGTATTGAGAAAATCGCGAACTGCTTCAAGCAGGCATCTGATGAGTATGGGTATAAGGCTCAGAACTTTATCATTTATCCTATCAAGGTAAACCAGATGCGTCCTGTAGTAGAAGAAATCATCAGCCATGGCAAGAAATTCAATTTGGGACTGGAAGCCGGTTCCAAACCCGAACTCCATGCGGTGATCGCTGTGAATACAGATTCGGATTCCTTGATTATCTGTAACGGATATAAGGACGAAAGTTATATTGAACTGGCTCTGCTGGCACAGAAGATGGGAAAACGTATCTTTCTGGTAGTGGAGAAAATGAATGAATTACGCCTGATAGCCAAAATGGCAAAACAGCTCAATGTGCGTCCTAATATAGGTATCCGCATCAAACTGGCTTCTTCGGGAAGTGGCAAATGGGAAGATAGCGGAGGAGATGCCAGTAAATTTGGCTTGACATCCAGTGAACTGCTGGAAGCGCTTGATTTTCTGGAAAAGAAAGATATGAAGGACTGTCTGAAATTGATTCATTTTCATATCGGCAGTCAGGTGACTAAAATACGCCGCATCAAGACGGCTCTGCGTGAGGCTTCTCAATTCTATGTACAGTTGCATGTGATGGGCTTCAAGGTGGAGTTTGTGGATATCGGCGGAGGTTTGGGTGTGGATTACGACGGAACCCGCTCTGCCAATAGTGAGAGCAGTGTGAACTACTCTATTCAGGAGTATGTGAATGACTCTATCTCTACGCTGGTGGATGCCAGTGACAAGAATGGAATTCCTCATCCGAATATTATTACCGAAAGCGGACGCTCACTGACCGCCCATCATTCCGTGCTGATTTTCGAGGTGCTGGAAACTGCGACTCTGCCCGAAATGGATGAGGATTTCGAGGTGGGTGAAAGTGATCACGAACTGGTACATGAACTTTATGAGATATGGGACAACCTGAATCAGAGCCGTATGGTGGAGGCTTGGCACGATGCACAGCAGATACGTGAGGAGGCGCTTGATTTATTCAGCCACGGCATTGTGGATCTGAAGACCCGTGCCCAGATAGAGCGTCTGTACTGGTCGGTGACCCGTGAGATCAATCAGATCACTTCGGGGCTGAAACATGCGCCCGATGAATTCCGCAAGCTGGACAAACTGCTGGCTGATAAATATTTTTGTAATTTCTCGTTGTTCCAGTCGTTGCCGGACTCGTGGGCGATAGACCAGATATTCCCTATCATGCCTATCCAGCGTCTGGATGAGAAACCCGACCGGAATGCTACCCTGCAAGATATCACTTGTGATTCGGATGGAAAAATTGCCAATTTTATCTCCACCCGTTATGTGTCGCATGATCTGCCGGTACATTCGTTGAAGGGGAAAGATGCTTATTATATAGGTGTGTTTCTGGTTGGCGCTTATCAGGAGATTCTGGGCGATATGCATAATTTGTTTGGAGATACCAATGCGGTGCATGTCACGGTGGATGACAAGGGATATTCCATTGATCAGGTGATTGATGGTGAAACGGTGGCCGAAGTTTTGGACTATGTACAATATAACCCGAAGAAACTGGTGCGTACATTGGAGACTTGGGTGACCAAATCAGTAAAAGAAGGAAAGATTTCAGTAGAGGAAGGAAAGGAGTTCCTCTCTAATTATCGTTCCGGGTTGTACGGATATACTTATTTGGAATAATAGCATGAAAGAAAAACTGACTATCATAAAAGTAGGTGGAAAAATTGTAGAGGAAGAGTCAACACTCAATCAGTTGTTGGCTGATTTTTCTGCTATAGAGGGTTATAAACTGCTGGTACATGGTGGCGGGCGCTCTGCTACCAGACTGGCGTCCCAATTGGGAATTGAAAGTAAAATGGTGAATGGCCGCCGCATTACGGATGCAGAAACGCTGAAAGTGGTCACCATGGTATATGGCGGACTGGTGAACAAGAATATCGTAGCCGGCCTTCAGGCAAAAGGGGTGAACGCCATCGGACTGACCGGAGCCGATATGAATGTGATCCGTTCGGTAAAGCGTCCGGTAAAAGATGTGGATTATGGCTTTGTTGGCGATGTGGAAAAAGTGAACGCTGAGTTTCTGGCAACGTTGATCCGTCAGGGCATTGTGCCTGTCATGGCTCCACTGACGCACGACGGCAAGGGAAGTATGTTGAATACCAATGCCGATACCATTGCCGGAGAAACCGCTAAAGCACTGGCATCCCTGTTTGATGTGACATTGGTTTATTGCTTTGAGAAAAAGGGCGTGCTGCGTGATGAGAATGATGATGACAGTGTAATCCCTGTGATTACTCCTGTGGAATTTAAGGAATTTGTGGCGCAAGGCATTATTCAGGGAGGGATGATTCCCAAACTGGAGAACTCTTTTTCTGCTATTGACGCTGGTGTCAGCCAAGTGGTAATAACCTTAGCATCAGCCATTCATAAAGAAGGTGGTACCGTAATTAAAAAATAATTCAAAAAAACAGGCGGGTGGGTGTAACTTTAGTGTGACTCACCCGTCATTATTACAGAGCAATGCGAGAGATCAGTTTCCGGAACGACATTCTGCCCCTGAAGGATAAACTCTACAGGTTGGCGCTTCGTATTACGCTGAATAGCGCTGAAGCGGAGGATGTGGTGCAGGATACGATGATCAGAGTATGGAACAAGCGGGATGAATGGCCGCAGTTTGAATCCATCGAGGCATATTGCCTGACCGTTGCCCGTAACCTGGCGATTGACCGCAGCCAGAAAATGGAGGCCCAAAACCTGGAGCTGACCCCCGAGGCGCGTGAAATGCCTGATACATTGACACCTTACGATCAGCTGGAGCAGGACGAACAAATACAGTTGGTTCACCGTCTGGTCAATGAACTTCCCGAAAGGCAGCGTACAATCATGCAACTGAGGGATGTCGAAGGAAAGAGTTATAAAGAGATTGCGGACATTTTGCAGATTACGGAAGAACAGGTGAAGATAACCCTATTCCGTGCCCGGCAGAAGATAAAACAAAGATACACTGAAATAGAGGATTATGGATTATAAATATATTGAACAGCTTTTGGAACGTTACTGGAATTGCGAAACTTCATTGGAAGAAGAGCAAATATTACGTTCATTCTTTCGTCAGAAAGAAGTGCCTGCTCATTTACTCCGTTATAAGCAGCTGTTTGCTTATCAGGATGTGGAGAGGGAGAAAGGCTTGGGCGATGATTTTGATGCCAGAATCCTGGCCCGGATAGAAAGACCGGTGGTAAAAGCGCAACGCCTCACTATGCGTACACGCTTTATGCCTCTGTTTAAAGCGGCTGCAATGATTGCCGTATTGTTTCTCATGGGTACAGTGGTGCAACACGCTGTGGAAGGTGGTGATAGTGATGCGGTGTCGGTACACGATGAGTATCAGGATTCTACGACCGATCCCCAAGTGGCATACGAACCTGTATTGTCTACAGATACGGTGGCAAAGATTACCGTTGATGATACCGGTGCAGGGAAAACAAACTAGAACATTTTCATTTGCTTTTATATAAATATGATAGTTAGTGCTTATTAAAACAACTTTTTAATTCGAGGCTGTGAAGTTTCAATTCTCTCAAATTTTAAATTAACTAACTAAATAATTAAAAAAGGATTACCGCGTGAGCAGTAATCCTTTTTTGCTTGGTAGATAATCTAATGTAAAGAGAGAGTTATGAAATGAGTTATTTGCTCTTAACGCTTCCGACTCCGGATTTCTTTAGTCCGGTAACCCGGGGGGCACCGTAGTAGTTCACACTTCCTACTCCCTGGGCACTGATATTTATCGTCCCGGATGCATAACAGGAAACACTTCCCACACCGTTTTGTTCAACTATGACATCAGAAACAATCATGTCTTTCGCTTTCAGACTGCCTACTCCTTCCAGATAATAGGTCGCATGGCCGGCCTGTCCCTTTAAATTGACACTTCCCACTCCGTCCTGAGATACTTTGATGGTACGTGCCATTAATGCATTTGCTTCAATACTCCCCACGCCTTCCGCATTGATAGAAAGATCCCTTACTCTCACACTGTCTTTCAGGTAAATGCTTCCTACCCCTCTCTGCTTGATACTGCATAAGTCCGGACTGGTAATTGAAATATTGATTTTTGAACTCTTGAAGTTTTTGAATTTGTCTTTATCCATACTGATGCTCAGCGTACTGTCTTTGACCATGACGATGAGCTGTGAAATATAATTATCCGGACCGTCGGCTTCTACTTTGGCCACATTCCCTTGGGTAAAGACAATGCTGGCAGGTGCTCTGTTCTCTATCTTGTTGAAAGGAGTTACGCTATATTTTTTGGTAATTTTATTCTTGCTGGGCTTCGGGCCTGATGATACATGGATACAGCCTGTCGTCATTGTGATTGCCAGCAGAAGACTGAAAAAATAAATGTTTTTTGTTCTCATGATAATATGTATTTTTAATCGGTTTCTGTTAATTAGACGGTGGAGATTTTTGGAAAGTTGCAAATCTCTGCATTTTTTTATTGGAAAGCTGTATCTTTGTATCCGTATGGCAACTAAGAGAGTACTTCCGGATAAAGATTTTGATCGTATTGTGGTTCGTACACACAAGCTGGCACGTAATGTCACTATGCGGGTGAAGCCCGACGGACTACATGTTACTGTTCCTCCTTACAGCTTGAGCAGCAAGGTGCTGGAGGTGGTGGAGCAATACAGGCAACGCCTGTTGGAGGATTGGAAAAGGGTGGGCAAAAAGCCGATCGACCTGAACTTCCGTATTCATACTCCCTGCTTCCGTTTATGGTTGGAACAGGGTAACTTTACTTGCTTTTCCGTACGTTTTACCGAGGAGGGTGTCAAGATTATCTGTCCGCGGAATGTGGATTTTTCTTTGCCCGAAGTACAAAGACTGGTGCGCAATGCCATCATCCGTGCCATGAAGAAAAATGCACAAGAATATCTGCCTCCTCTTTTATCCGCTTTGTCCGAACAGTATCATCTGCCATTTAAACGTGTGAAGATTACCGGCAGCAAGGGAAGATGGGGAAGCTGCTCGGGGGCGGGCAGTATTAATCTTTCCTGTTACTTGATGTTGCTGCCTCCTCATTTGATGGACTACGTACTGCTGCACGAACTGTCTCATACCAAGGAGATGAATCACGGCCCTCGTTTTTGGGAACTGCTGGATAGTATGACAGGAGGAAGGGCTCATGCCTTGCGTGCGGAGTTGCGTAAATTTGATACTGATTTTTAGAACCACTAAATAGAATTACAATGAAAAACAGATTTTTAGGTATGCTTATTGGGGCTGTTCTGTTTGTTCTTTCAGCAGCGGCCGAAAATTATCCTTATCGGAGTGATGTGCTTTGGGTGACTGTGCCCGATCATGCCGACTGGTTGTACAAGACAGGCGAGAAAGCGAATATCGAGGTTCAGTTCTATAAATATGGTATTCCGCAAGATGGTGTGGAGGTTTCATACGAACTAGGAGGTGACATGATGCCTTCGGATGCCAAGGGGACTGTAAGACTGAAAAATGGGAAAGCGGTTATTTCTATGGGGACAATGAAAGATCCCGGTTTCCGTGATTGCCGTCTGACGGCTAAGGTAGGAGACAAAACTTATTCCCATCATATCAAAGTCGGTTTCTCTCCCGAGAAGCTTCAACCTTATACCCAGTTGCCTTCTGATTTTAATGAATTCTGGAATAAGACTAAGGCGGAAGCAGCTCAGTTCCCTCTGACTTATACCAAAGAGTACGTAGAGAAATATTCTACGGACAAGATAGACTGTTACTTGATCAGACTTCAGCTGAATAAGCAGAACCAGTGTATTTATGGTTATCTGTTCTATCCTAAGGCGGAAGGAAAGTATCCGGTAGTACTGTGTCCTCCGGGAGCCGGCATCAAGACGATCAAAGGGCCTATGCGGCATAAATATTATGCGGAAGAGGGCTGTATCCGCTTTGAGATAGAAATACACGGATTGAATCCGGAACTGGATGAGGACACTTTCGGCGAGATAAGCCGCGCTTTCAGCAGCCGGGAGAACGGTTACTTGGTAAATGGTCTGGATAGTCGCGAGAATTATTATATGAAACGGGTTTATCTGGCTTGTGTCCGCAGCATCGATTTGCTGACTTCATTGCCTGAATGGGATGGCAAGAATGTTATTGTGCAGGGGGGAAGCCAAGGGGGAGCTTTGGCTTTGATAACGGCAGGACTTGACAAGCGTGTTACGGCATGTGTGGCAAACCATCCTGCTTTAAGTGATATGGCAGGTTACAAAGCCGGCCGTGCCGGGGGATATCCTCATCTTTTCAAGAACACGGTAGATATGGATACACCTGCCAAGATAAAGACTCTTGCATATTATGATGTGGTGAATTTTGCCAGGCAGATTACCGTTCCTGTTTATATGACATGGGGATTTAATGACAATACTTGTCCGCCTACTACCAGTTACATTGTCTATAATGTATTGAACTGTCCGAAAGAGGCGTTGATTACTCCGGTCAATGAGCACTGGACTTCTGATGATACAGAATACGGGCATTTGCTTTGGATAAAGAAACATTTGAAATAAATCGATGGAGATAGATGTTTTTAAGATTATAATTGCTATATTTGTTTAGCATAGTGTAGCAACTATCTGTATCTTGATGTTGAACCCTTAAATAGCAAACAGATATGACCGACCTCACCATTCTCATCGCTGTTATAGCATTGGCATTATGGCCGCTTGCCTTTTTAGTCCTTCGTATTCGCCATGAGCGCAAAAAACGTAGAGCCCGTCTGGAGCGTATGACTAAAGAAGAACTGGAGGATATCGGCACGGAAGAGCTGGTTATGGCTGTGCTCAAAAAGATAGGTTGTCAGCCGGAGACCAATGAAGAAGGACATATCGTCTTTAAATATCAAGGCGATGACTTTTACATTGCGGTGGAGGATGAGGCCCGGTTCATCATGATATGGAATCCATGGTGGGCGTCTATCAGTATGGATAATCCGGCTTTACCTTACTTAAAAGAGATTGTCAATCTGGTCAATGTGGATTCTTTGGTGACCACTGTCTTTACGGCGGATGAGGATGAGAAGAACGTGGGGCTTCATTCCAAATGCCATACGGTCTTTACTCCCAAAGAAGGTCAGCTGGACGAATACCTGAAAGCGATGCTCGATCATTTCTTTGTTACCCACGATGCTATCAAGCAAAATTTGCAGCAATTGGGTAGCGCCGCTTCGGAAAGTGCGAATCAGGAACGGACAAAGGTGAAAGGATTTGCTGCTTATAAAGAGAACAGTACGCCACTGTCTTCTGCTGAAGAAGAGAAAAAATAAGGAATGTTTTCATGCGTTCCGGCTTTTATGAAAGTTGCTTTGAACCATGCATCAAAGCAACTTTATTTTTTCCTTTCCTTTCGTTATATTCATTTTAAACAACTATCTTTGTCTGTCGGTTGTTTAAACTCAAAAAAGAAGATAGCTTATGGAAGCGATAAAAAGCATGCCTTACGGAATGTCCAATTTTGCGGACGTGATGAGACAGAACTGTTATTATGTGGACAAGACTATGTATCTGTCCATGTTGGAAGACCAGCCTCATTACCTGATTTTTATCCGTCCCCGTCGTTTCGGCAAGAGCCTTTTTCTGGATATGCTCCGCAGCTATTATGACCTTTCCCAAAAAGATGACTTTCAAAAGCTGTTCGGTGATTTATGGATAGGAAAGCATCCCACACCCTTGCAAGGGAAATACCAGATGCTCTATCTGGATTTCTCGAAAATAGGGGGAGGGGTGGACGAGCTTTCCCGGAATTTTGATGCTTACAGTGCGGTGCAATTAAATAGCTTCCTGGACCGCTATCAGGCATACTACAGTGATGAGTTCATCGTGGGGTTCCGTTCTGCCGGAAAGGCTCTTGACAAGTTGCACATGCTGGATGCCGAAGCCCGCCGCCTGGGCTATCCCCTTTACCTTATCATAGACGAGTATGACAACTTTACGAATGTGGTCTTGAATGAGCAGGGCAACGAGATTTATCATGCCATCACACATGCCAGCGGTTTCTATCGGGATGCCTTCAAGAATTACAAGGGCATGTTCGACCGTATTTTCATGACGGGTGTCAGCCCTGTTACCTTGGACGATCTGACCAGCGGCTTCAATATCGGCTGGAACATCAGCACGAACCCGCTTTTCAACGGCATGTTGGGTTTCTCGGAGGAGGATGTGCGTGCCATGATGCGTTACTATCAAGAAGCGGGACAGCTGGAAGGCGATGTGGAGGCGATGATTCAGGAAATGAAGCCTTGGTATGACAACTATTGCTTTGCTGAAGAAAGTTTGAAGTGTGATCCAAAGATGTTCAATTGTGACATGGTGCTTTACTACCTTCGTAACCGTGTTCAGTCAGGAGAATCTCCTAAGCAGATGATTGACCCTAATACCAAGACGGACTACAGCAAGATGAAGAGGCTGATTCAGCTGGACCGTTTGGATGGCAACCGCAAGGGGGTGCTCCGCAAGATTACCGAGGAAGGGAAGATACTGACCAATCTTTATCTCTCATTCTCTGCCGACCAGCTTACCAAACCCGAGATATTCCCCAGTCTGCTGTTCTATTACGGTATGCTTACCATTGTTGGGGTTCGTGGAGACCGGGTAATACTGGGCATTCCCAACAATAATGTCCGCAAGCAATATTATGAATATTTGTTGGAAGACTTCCAGACCGGGGACAACCTTAACTTGAATAGTCTGAAAGACCTTTTTGACGGAATGGCTTTTGATGGTGACTGGCATTCGGCTCTGGACTTTATAGCCTGTGCCTATAAGAACAATTCCTCCGTCCGCAGCAGCATAGAGGGGGAGAGGAATATCCAAGGTTTTTTCACCGCCTACCTGAGCATCAATGCCTATTACTTGACTATGCCCGAGGTGGAGTTGAACCACGGCTTCTGCGATATGTTCCTGATGCCTGACCTGCAACGCTATTCCGAGATAGAGCATAGTTACATTCTTGAATTGAAATACCTTCCGAAAGATAAATTCGATGCCCAGTCTGCGTCTCAGTGGGATGTCGCGGTGGAGCAGATTCACGGCTATGCCAAGGGTGAGAAGGTGCGGCAGCTGTGCAGCGGCACTCGTCTTCATTGCATCGTGATGCAGTTCTGCGGTTGGGAGCTGGTAAGGATGGAGGAAGTGTGAGGCATATCCGGAAGTACCCTGTAGTATAAGTCCTTTTCACCAGGAGGTTCGGGATGTTTATGCCCTCATGCCCTCACTTTTCGTGTAACAGGTTTATTATAAACGACTTATGTGATGATGGTAAAAAATATTGCTCTCACTTATGCCCTCACTTATTTCCCATGCCCTCACTGCGTTTTGAAGCATATTTCCGTATAACATGTTTGTCGTCAGCCATATATCCTTTTTTACACAGGCTGTTCCGGTCTGATACAAAGTAGGGCGTTTTGCAGGCTTTTCTCTCGCAAAAAGTGTGCATGAATAGTTTGTACTGTCACGGGATATTAGCGGATTCCGCCAGTGGTAAAAAAGATCAAGACGTTTTTGAGAAAGCCCGTGGTCTTTTCTAAAAAGCTCTTGTTCTTTTTTTAAAAGGCCGTTATCTTTATTTTAAAGCCCTTGATGTTTAAAAAAAACATCCTGTTCTTTGGCCGGACGTGTGGGATTTCATGCGTCAGGTCACGCAGGAAACCACATACGTCCGTGTAGGCCTGCGCATACGCCCGTATAGAATCACACATACGTATGTAAAGGCCCATGCGTATGTACGTGTG